>JACCDP011263414.1_pt1 | contig 21148 bp, 13 predicted proteins | sample 7445841 | NCBI WGS metagenome assembly JACCDP01 (sample SAMN15323441, study PRJNA562643) | freshwater metagenome | isolation source: river surface water | place: USA:Blue River Watershed | collected 2017-08-17
GACTTCGTGAAGGAAGTGAAGCCGATCTTTGAAGTGCACTGCGTCGCCTGCCACAAGGAGGGCCACGCCAAGGGTGACCTCCGCATGGATTCCAAGGCCGAGTTCTTCGCCTCCAAGGCCATCGTGAAGGGCGATGCCGAGGCCTCCAAGGTTTACACCACCACGATCTTGCCGGCCGACCACGACGACTTGATGCCGCCGGCCAAGAAGGGTGGACCGCTGCCGAAGGCCAAGACCGACCTCATCCGCGACTGGATCGACCAGGGCGCCGAGTGGCCGGATGGAGTGACCCTCAGCCAGAAGGAGGCCGCCTCGCTGCTGACCCGCGACAACGACGCGATGCTCGCGGCGATCTATGCCCGGGTGCTGCAGGTTTCCAAGGAGTCCGGCGCGGCCGACATGAAGGCCTACAGCGATTCGATCTCCGGGTCCGACGTGAAGTTCGACATGTTGCCGATCCCCGCCGGTGAATTCCTCATGGGCAGCCCAGCTGGGGAAGCCAAACGCAAGGACGACGAAGGTCCGCAGCGCAAGGTGAAGATCGAGCCGTTCTGGATGGGCAAGACCGAGGTCACCTGGAACGAGTACGAGCTCTTCCAATTCCCCTCGCTGGAGAAGGGCACCAACGTGCCGACCGAGCGCATGGAGCGCGAACTCTGGCTGGCGATGCCCGAGTTGCTGCCTGCCAACGCCAAGCCCGGCGTGAACCCCTACATCGGCAAGGAAAGCGATGCGGTCTCCCGTCCGACGACCCCGTACGTCGAGATGAGCTTCGGCATGGGCAAGGAAAACTTCCCGGCCATTTCCATGACCCACTACGCCGCCGTGAAGTACTGCAAGTGGATCACCGCCAAGACCGGGCACTTCTACCGCCTGGCCACCGAGGCCGAGTGGGAGTACGCCTGCCGAGCCGGCACCACCACCAAGTACTCCTTCGGTGACGATGAATCCAAGTTGGGCGACTACGCCTGGCACTTTGCCAACGCCGGCGAGAAGTACCAGCAAGTCGCCAAGAAAAAGCCCAACCCCTGGGGCCTCTACGACATGCACGGCAATGTCGCCGAGTGGGTGCTCGACGCCTACGTGGCCGACTATTCCAAGGTGGGCGATGTGCCCTACACCCCGGGTGCGGCCGAATATCCCCACGTGGCGCGCGGTGGCTCCTGGGATGAAGATCCGGAGGGCCTGCGCAGCGCGGCTCGACGGGCCAGCGATGCGAGCTGGAAGATGCGCGACCCGCAGCTGCCCAAGTCCAAGTGGTATCTGACCGACGCGCAGTTCCTGGGCTTCCGCATCGTTCGACCGCTGAAGGTGCCCTCCAAGGAAGAGATGGAACGCTGCTGGACCAGCTTTCCCTTGCCCAAGCCGTGATCCGCGCCTTGCCCATCGACTGAAACGCCAAAAAATACGCCATGCCCCTCAATCGCCGACAGTTCCTTCGTTCCGCAGCCATCGCCGGAGCCGCCGCGGCGGCCGGATGCCAGGCTCCTCGTATGGCCCGCAAGGTGTCCCCGAACGAGAAGCTGAACTTGGGGGTCATCGGGGTGGCGGGACGCGGTGGTGAAAACCTGGCCGGCGTTTCCAGCCAGAACATCGTCGCGCTCTGCGACATCGACTCAGACCGTCTCGGCGCAGCGGCCGCCAAACACCCGGGTGCCGCCAAGTACTCCGACTACCGCCGCTTGTTGGACCGCACCGATCTCGACGGCATCGTGGTCAGCACGCCGGACCACAGCCATGCGGTCATTGCCACGGCGGTGCTGGCCTCTGGCCGTCCGCTTTATTGTGAAAAGCCAGTCACCCACACCATCTCCGAGGCCCGTGCATTGGCAGCCAAGGTCACCCGTTCCGGATTGGTGACCCAGACAGGCAACCAGATCCACTCGGGGGCCAACTACAGGCGCGTCGTGGAGTTGATTCGCGCGGGCACCATCGGACCTGTGCGGGAGGTGCATCATTGGACCGGATCAGTCTGGGAAACCAAGCCACTGCCCGGCACACAACCGGTACCGGCCCACATCAACTACGATCTCTGGCTGGGCCCCGTGAAGCCCATGCCCTACAGCTCGGAGTGGGTGCATTTCAATTGGCGTCGCTGGTGGCATTTCGGCGGCGGCACGCTGTCGGACTTCTGCTGCCATCACATGGATCTTGGGGTATGGGCCCTGAACCTGCCCCTGCCCACACGCATCCAGGCCGAAGGCCCAACCCCGGACGCCCACTGCCCGCCGCCTTGGATGATCGTGCACTACGACTTCCCGGCCCGGGGCAACGCTCCTGCAGTCCGCATGCACTGGTACAGCGGAGCCAAGCGTCCCCAGGTTTCTGGAGCTCCCGACCTTTCCAAATGGGGTGGCGGCACACTGTTCGTCGGCGACAAGGGGATGCTCTTGGCCGACTACGGCCGCTACGTCCTGCTGCCCGAAGATCAGTTCCGCGGTTCGACTCCCCCGCCCCGCTCCATTCCGGATTCCATCGGCCATCACGAAGAGTGGATCGCCGCCTGCAAGGGGGTGGGCAAGACCGACTCCCCGTTGACCTACGGTTGCCACCTCACCGAGATCGGACAACTGGGCAACCTCGCCTTCCGCACGGGCAAGGTCATCGAGTGGGATGCCAAAAACCTGCGCGCCCGGGGTTTGCCTGAGGCCGACCGATGGATCCATCACGACTACCGCCCCGGCTGGAAGCTTTCCTGAGGAGCATCGCTGCGAATACCCATTGGCGAATGCCCATCGGCGCGCCAGCAACGACCGTCGCCACCGTCACCCCCAACGTCGAGTTCAACCCATGAAACGTCTCCTGCACTTCATCGCCGCAAGTCTGGCGAGCCTGTCCCTTTCCGCGACTGCGGCCGACAAGCCGGCAACCCAGGCAGCAGCCGAGGCCTCGGCCACAAAGCGGTTCCGCAACATCGATGTCGCGGAGTGGGAAAAGCTCCGCAAGGATGCCTCCGTGGTGGTGCTGGATGTGCGGACTGCCGAAGAATTCGCCGACGGCCACATGCCGGGAGCCATCAATCTGGACATCCGCGGCGGCAAATTCGCCCAGACGCTCGCGGGCCTGGACAAATCCAAGACCTACCTCGTCCATTGCGCCGTGGGGGGCCGCAGCGCCAAAGCCTGCGGTCAGATGGATGGATTGAAGTTCGAGAAGGTCCTCAATCTCTCTGGTGGTATCACTGCGTGGGAAGCCGCCGGACACAAGCCGGTGAAGGGCCGCTGATCAGCCTGAGTCGGCAAACAGGGTCCAAGTCCGGCAAGACGCTTCCTGAAGAGGGCCCTTGAAAGCCTGGATGCCAGGGACTTCAACACCCTCCGGTCGTCTTCACTGCTTGCGAGATCGGAGCCACAGGAGTACCGATCCTGCCTCCTCTGTGAACACTTCTTTATCAGACCTTCCCCGCACCGAGACCGCCGATCCTGCCATCTCCCGGCGTCATTTCGCCAAGACGACACTGCTGAGCGCCGGCAGCCTCGCGTTCGCTGCGGCCACGACGTTGCAGGCGGCGATCGAACCGCGGCCACGGCGCATCCGGACAGCGGTCATCGGTTGTGGCAGCGTCTCCAATCAGTATCTGCCGGTGCTCAAACGCTGCCCCTTCGTCGAGTTGGTCAGCGTCTGCGACATCCGCCCGGAGCGCGCGCGGAAGCAGGCTGAGACTTATCAAGTGGGGCACCACTATGCGGATATCGAAGCCCTGTTGTCAGGAGTCCCATTTGATTTCCTGATCGACCTGACCGACATGCAAGCCCATGAGGCCATCAACCGACGCGCCCTGCAGGCGGGCAAGCATGTGTGGAGCGAGAAGCCTATCGCCAACAGCCTGAAAGCCGGCCAAGAACTGCTCCGACTGGCGCGCGGGCGTGGCGTGCGACTTTGGGGGGCACCGATCACAGTGCAGAGCCCCCAGTTCGCCTTCATGGCCCGCAAGGTGGCCTCCGGAGAATTGGGACGCATCGCCGCGGCTCATGCATTCTATGGTCACGAGGGCCCGGATTGGTCTTCGTTTTTCTACGAAAAGGGCGGAGGCAGCTTGCCCGATCTGGCCGTCTACAACCTCACCAGTCTGACAGGAATCCTGGGGCCGGTCCGGAAGGTGACCGCGATGCTGAGCATCGTCACTCCGGAACGCAGCATCCATGAGAAGGGGAAGATCCGGGTTGAAGAGGAAGACAACGCCATGCTGCTGCTCGACCACGGAAAAGGCGTGATTTCCCACGTCCAATCGGGCTTCAACTACTTCAACCCCCATGGGCACGACGGATCCGGTGAAAAGCGTCACACCATACAGATCACCGGAAGCCGCGGATATGTAGGGATGGTCGGTTATGATTGGGCTCCGCAAGGGGTCGAGTGGGCCACAATGGATCGCCCACAACTCATGAGGGAGTCCACCGAATCGGGCGGATACCTCTGGCAGCAGGGAGCCGCCTTGGCCGCGGAATGTCTGGCCACCGGGAAAGAACCGTTGGTGACACCCGAACAAGCCCTCCATGTTCTGGAGATCATCACCGCAGCCCGGGCTTCCTCAGCTACGGGCCGAGCCATTCCGCTCAAGTCCCACTTCCGCTGGCCATTGCCGGTCTGATCACCGGCAACGGCCCACGATCGGGGCCACCCTCAACAATGTCAGTGGGTGTAGCCTTCTTCGCCGTGCTCAGCGAGGTCGAGGCCTTGATCTTCGATGTCTTCGGAGACACGGCAGCCCATCAACCGGTCGATCACGCGGTAGAGAATCACCGTCACGAGCACCGAGAAGACCAGTACCAGTCCACCGGCCTTCACCTGTTCCCACCAGAGCGATTGGCCGACCAGCGGCTTGATCCACTCGGCGGAGAGATTGGGGTTGATGTCGGACTTGGCCAAGACTCCGGCCATGACCGTGCCCACGGTACCGCCAACGGCATGCACGCCGAAGGTGTCCAGGGAATCGTCGTAGCGGAAGCGGGCCTTCAGCCAACTGCAGGCCCAGAAGGTGGAAAGCCCTGCCAACAAACCGATGAGCATGGCACCGGTCGGATTCACGAAACCACTGGCCGGAGTGATGGTCGCCAAACCAGCAACCGCACCGGAACAAAGTCCCAGGATTGACGGACGTCCGCGGATGATGCGTTCCAAGGCGCCCCAAGTGAGCAACCCCACCAAAGCGCTCAAGGTGGTGGCCGTGAAGGCGTTGGCGGCGATCTTGTCTGCTGCAACGGCGCTGCCGGCGTTGAAACCATACCATCCGAACCAAAGCATGCCGGTTCCCACCATGCACAGCACCATGCTGTGGGGCGGGATTGGTTCACGACCGAAACCCCGACGGGGTCCGAGCAGCAGGCACAGCGCCAGTGCGCTCCAACCCGATGTCATATGGACGACAATGCCTCCGGCGAAATCTATGGCGCGGATCGCCGCCTTGGCATTCCAAAGCCCGTTCATCCATCCGCCGACTCCCCACACCATGTGGGTGACAGGAAAGTAGACAATGACCATCCAAGCCACGCAAAACACCATCAGGGCGCTGAAGCGCATACGCTCGGCGATGGCACCCACGATGAGCGCCGGGGTGATGATGGCAAACATCATCTGGTACATCGCATAGACGTTATGGGAAACCCACGGACCGTAGTCGGCATTGGGATCGGCGTTCACACCGGAGAGCCATAACCACTGGAAGCCACCGATCCACGGTGAACCGGGGGCAAAACAAACCGAGTATCCGAAAGCCCACCACATCACCCCCACCAATCCGGCCAGACCCAGACATTGCGCCATGACGGACAGCACGTTCTTGCGACGCACCAAACCTCCGTAGAACAGCGCCAAACCGGGGAGGCTCATGAAGAGCACCATGCCCGCGCTCACCATCATCCAACCATTGTGTCCGGGACCCGGTTGCCCTTGCAGGGGGCCCGTTGGAGCGGTGTTGCGAACATAGGCCTCCAAATCGGCCAAACGCTGCTCGACACCGGGTTCTGCGGCGAAGGCCAAACCGCTCACCAGGAACAATGCGGAAAAAAGAAACGCACCGAAGCGAAACGATTTCATGAGGGAATCCTGATCAGACGGCCTGTTCCCCACGCTCCTCCGTGCGGATTCGAATCACCTCTTCAACCGAAGACACAAAGATTTTGCCGTCCCCGATTTTTCCGGTGCGGGCCGCCTTGATGATGGTATCCACGGCCGTCTGCACCAGAGCGTCGGACACGACCAGTTCGATCTTCAGTTTCGGAAGAAAATCCACCGTGTACTCCGATCCGCGGTAGATCTCGGTGTGCCCACGCTGCCGACCAAAGCCCTTCACTTCAGAAACGGTCATCCCTACCAGGCCGGCGGCCTGAAGGGCGGATTTCACATCCTCGAGACGGAACGGCTTGATAATGGCTTCTACCTTTTTCATGAAATGTTACTAGAACCATGAAACCGTCTCATTCAAAAGCCCGCCAGCGCAACAGTTTCCCGATGTCGTCATTGCCAGAGACGCAGGAACCCCAAGTGGCGCCAGGCTTTGACCCCTTTGAAAAGCGATCCCTGTCGGGTGGACACAAAAAGGGGGGTACACAAACGTACCCCCCTTGCTTGGACCGTGAATGACCCTCGATTGCCCCGCCTCAGGCAGTGGCGATCTCGATTTGACGGGGCCGCACCTCCTCTACCTTGGGCAGCGATACCGTCAGGATGCCATCCTTGTGACTGGCCCGAACCTGATCGGCATTGATCGGACTATGAATGGTCAACTGGCGCTCAAAGCGCCCGAAGAACCTTTCGCGGTAACTTCGGACGTCCTGCTTGCTCACGACATCGGATTGGCGTTCACCGACGATGCTGAGCACACCGTCGTGGAAGGTAACCTGAACGTCCTCGCGGCGGACCCCCGGCAAATCAACTTGAACCGTCACCGACTTCGCATCCTCGCGAACATCGAGATCGGGTCGGTATCCACCATCTTGATCCACACCGCCCGAGATGAGGCGCTCCAAATCGCGGCTGAAGAGCGGAGCGAAGGGAGAGACATAGCTCAGGGAGGAACGGGGAGTTGTCATAAGTTTCATGTTCGAGTGTTGAGTTTTGCTTTTGGTGGGGCCGTCGGCGGGCCCTCTCCCCTCCCACTGCTTAAGCGATGCCAAGAACTCTCTGAAGGTAGAGAATGATTTTATCGTTATCGACATATCGTTTTAACCACGAAAACCTCCATCTAGAGACGTTTTGGACAAACCTACCCATCATAGCGCCAAAACGACACAGCGATACCCCCTGCCAAGAAAAGAGCCTGTCCCTTGTTAGAAGAAAAGAGCCTGTCCCTTGTTGGTGATTTATGCGGCAACCAACCGGAAGTGGGAAGCGGGGAGCCTGTCCCTTGCTGGGGAGCCTGTCCCTTGTTGGAGGCGCTGTGGATTGGAAATCAGATCACCGGAGATTCTGCTGTGCATCGGCAGACTCCGGGGCCTTGGATTGGGTAGGGCAACCGACGGGCGTAAATCACACCGATCGGACTGCAGAAGAGCGCGCAAGAGAAATCAGAAACCGGGACTGAAGTCACTGTGGCCCACAATCAGGGGATCCGTTGGAGATCCCGCGTTGACCAAAGGTCTGCCCGGGTAAACCGAGGGGTGGAAGTGGTAGCGCGCACGGGAATTGAACCCGTCTTTCAGCCTTGAGAGGGCCGTGTCCTAGCCGATAGACGAGCGCGCCGTCAGAGCGGAGATGAAACCCTTCACCCTTCCGGGTGTCAAACCGAGATTCGAGGCCTCGGCGGAATTACCCGATGGGTTCCAGTGGGCTTCGCTTGCGCAGACGCAACGCTTGGAGCTCGGAAAGGAGTGTCAGTCGGTCATCGTCGTCCACAGTGGGATCCGCCAGACGACCGTTGCGCAATGCGATCTGACGCTCCAACCACGCATCCCGTAGGCGGCGGATGACGTCGGCCAACTGGCGCTCAGGCTCAGGAATCTCTCGCTGCTCGGTGGCCGCCTCGGTGATGAGCGACTGGGCAAACGGATCGCCCTCAAAACGGCTCAGAAGCCCGACCACGTCGCCGCCCGCCTGAAAATGCACCGCGAGGATCCGCTGGACAGCCGGATTGGGCACCCAATCAGGCTCCAGATGAACGGCGGCGAAATTCTGCAATTCTGATGACAGGAAGACGTACTTGAGCAACCAAAGCTCATTGACCCCAGGCCGTTCTTGAACGATCGGGGAGTCCGGTTCCGTCAGCGGCGGTTCCTCTTCCGTTCGCTCGTACCGGGGTTTGGCTCCAGCGGCCTGCTTGCGGAACTCGGCTCGCACCGCCTGCACATCCACGCCCAATCGTTGCGCGGTCCTTTGGGCATAAGTGTCGATCAGCACCGCGTTGGCCGTCTTGTGCACAGCCTCCCCCATCGACCGCAGCACGACCAGTCGACCTCGATCAGAGGCAGTGTCGTTTTCGGAACACAGACCCTGCAGATAAAAGTCGAAGATGCCCTGGGCACGGTTGAGGAGGGCTTGAAAGGATTCCGCCCCGTGGGCCCGAATCCACGAATCGGGATCGTCCGGAGGCGGGATGCTGGCCACGCGAATGGCCAACCCGGCCGCCAGGAGCGGATCCAAGGCCCGGATCACGGCATTGCGGCCGGCCTTGTCGCCATCGAAGCACAGCACGACCTCATCAACATAGCGCTTGAGCACCCGAGCCTGATCGGTCGTGAAGGCAGTACCTTGCGGGGCTACAACATTGCGGATACCCGCCGAATGACAGGCGATCGTGTCCAACTGTCCCTCAGCAAGAATGGCCTTTCCCGCGTCGAGAATGGAACGCTTGGCCTTGTCGAGGGCAAAGAGCACCCGTCCCTTGCTGAAGATGGGGGTCTCGGGCGAATTGACGTACTTGGCCTGCTTTTCGTCGCCTTGCAATACGCGTCCACTGAAGGCGATGACCCGCCCCTGCTCATCGCAGATGGGGAACATCAATCGCCCGCGGAAGCGATCGTACCAACCACCAGAATCCCGACGTAGGATAAGGCCAGCCGTCTCGCACAGTTCAGGTGAGAACCCTTTGGACTTGGCCCAGTTCACCGTGTCGTCCCAAGCCTCGGGCGCAGCGCCAACGCGGAATTCACGAACAGCATCCGGGTGGACCCCCCGGCGCTCCAGATACTCCCGGGCCACCTGCCCCGCCGCTTCACCAGCCAGACACTGCTGCCAGCGCTGGGTGATGGCCTCGTGAAGCTTGAGCAACTGATCCTTGATGGATCGCTGGTCGCGGGCCGCAGGATCGTTGTCCATCTCCAGCGGAATCCGCGCGCGTTCGGCCAAGCGCCGGACGGCGTCCATGAAATCCAGATTTTCGTACTCTTTGACGAAAGCGAACACATCCCCGCCCTTCCCACATCCAAAGCAACGGAAGATTTGCCGCGAGGGATTCACATTGAAGCTCGGAGACTTCTCTTTGTGGAACGGGCACAAGCACACGAAGTTGGCGCCATTGCGCTTCAACGGGACATGCGCGCCGATGATGTCGACGATGTCGTTGGCAGCGCGGATCTGCTCAAGGGTGCTTTGCGAAACAAGTGCCATGGGGCATTAGGCCTACCCGAGCATCCCAACGATTCCGCCACCGATCAACCGCACAAACCTGGGACTCGTCCGCAACGCGGCCACTTTACGTGGCGCATTGAGATTCCGCGGAGGGAACACCTGGCCCGCGGGCAGTCTCCGAACGGAACCCCACCGTCACTGACCCTGCGCTCGGAACGCGCACACGCTCAAAGGAGGGAGGACGAATTCGGCCGATTGGGGCCGCCCGTGGCATGCGATGGGTTCAGGAACAACGCTGCCTGCGTTGCCTTGATTGCTGCCTCCGTAAACCGTGGCGTCGGAGTTGAGCAACTCGACCCATCGACCCGGCCGCGGCAAGCCGATTCGATAGGTCCGGTGCAAGGTCGGGGTCAAGTTGAGAACCACCAGCACGCACCCGCCGCTCTCCCGGTCGGACCGGATGAAACTCAATACACTGTTGGCGTGATCCCCGTTGTCGATCCATTGGAACCCGTCCGCCTCATAATCCCCGCGCCAGAGGGCCGGTTCGGCCCGGTATGCGTGATTCAAGTCACTGACCCACCGCTGGACACCGGCATGGAAAGGCCCTTGCTTCAAAAGCCCCCAATCAACCTCGCCATTCACGTTCCATTCGGAAACCTGCCCCAACTCGCCACCCATGAAGATCAACTTCTTGCCCGGGAAGAACCACTGGTAACCCAGCACTGTGCGCAAGTTGGCGAAGGCCTGCCAGTCATCGCCCGGCATGCGGCGACGGAGCGAACCCTTTCCATGGACCACTTCATCATGCGAGAGCGGCAGCACGAAATTCTCATGCCCGTGGTAGAGCATGGCGAAGGTCAGATCATTCTGATGATAGCGCCGGTGGATGGGATCCCGACCAAAATAACCCAGCGTGTCGTGCATCCACCCCATGTTCCACTTCAAGGTGAAACCCAACCCTCCGATCCAGGGAGGCCGAGACACCATGGGCCACGAGGTGCTCTCTTCGGCCACGGTGACCACGCCCGGAAACTCGACTCCGACATGGTGGTTGAATCGCTTGAGAAACTCGACCGCTTCCAAATTCTCACGCCCCCCGTGCTGGTTGGGGATCCACTGGCCTTCCTTGCGGGAATAGTCGAGGTAGAGCATGGAGGCCACGGCGTCCACGCGCAGGCCATCCACATGGTAGCGGTCGCACCAACTCAGGGCGTTGGCGATGAGGAAGTTGGACACCTCGTGGCGACCGAAGTTGAAGATCAAGGTGCCCCAGTCCTGATGCTCGCCCTGGCGCGGATCCTCATGCTCGTAGAGAGCGGTGCCGTCGAAGCGGGCCAACGCCCAATCGTCCTTCGGAAAGTGCGCGGGAACCCAGTCGATGAGAACTCCGTAGCCGGCCTCATGCAGAGCATTGATGAGGTATTGAAGATCATCCGGAGTGCCATAGCGACGGGTCGGCGCATAGAAGCCCGTCACCTGATATCCCCAACTCGGATAAAAGGCGTGTTCAGCCACCGGCATCAACTCGACGTGGGTGAATCCTGTGCTCCGCAGGTATTCGATCAAAGGCTCGGCCAACTCCCGGTAGCCAAGCGATTCGCTGACGGACTTCTTCTTCCAAGAGCCCACATGCAACTCGTAGATGCTCATCGGAGACCGCAACGCATTCGTCTGGCGGCGGCGATCCATCCAAGCCTCATCGGTCCAGGCAAACTTGCGGGTGTCCCACACCACGGCTGCCCTCTGCGGAGGCAATTCGAAGGCCGATCCCATCGGGTCGGTGTTGATCTTGATATGACCCTGGGCATCGAGCATCTCGAACTGGTACAACGCTCCTTCACGTACCCCTGGAATGAAAATCTCCCAGACGCCGCTGGATCCCAGTTGCCGCATGGGATGACGCCGGCCATCCCACCCGTTGAAATCGCCCACCACGGACATCCGCCGGGCACTCGGGCCCCAGACGGCAAAGGCGACACCACTCACGCCGTCCAAAGTCAGGCACCGCGCACCCAGCGCCTCATACAACCGCAGATGGTTGCCCTCGCCGAAGAGGTGCAGGTCATTCTCAGAGACCGTGGGCCAGAAAGAATAGGGATCCCGCCCCTGGGTCACCGATCCGTCGGCCCACTGGATCCGCAAGTCATAGGCATACACCTGCGAGGCGGAACATTGGATTCCCTCAAAGACATCGCTGGAATTCAGGCGCTGAAGATCGAGAACGGTTTGCGATCGGTCATGGACCGCCACCAACTGCACCGCCACAGCCCCGGGGATCATTGCACGCCCCACCATGCCGCTCCCGTCACCCAAGGGATGCAAACCCAGGAGCGTGTGCGGCGAGCGGTGGATCAGGCGCGTCAGGCTGTCCAGTTCCGACGGCGTCAACAACATGCCCTTGAGTTAAACCCGCATCGCCCACGCGAGGAATGCCAAACTCGGGGACGTTTCCTCCCGAAAAACCTTACAGCATCGCCGAGGCAGGCGTTTCGGCGTCGATCCGACAGGCATCGAACCAACGGTTGCCACAATGCAAGATCACCGCATTCAGGCCAATACAGAGGGTTCCGGTGATCAACCCCAGCAGCGGAATAAACTGGAGCAGGACCGAGAGAATATTGATCAGGCAGACCACCGCCACGACGACCTTCAGGAAGGTACCCGACGCGCCACGGAGCCGGACGGGATTCAGCAGCCCATACAAAGTTGCCAGCGGCGACAGGACCATGGGAGTCAGCGCCACCTGGAAACCGATGAGGGCCCCGACTTCCAACGGATCGCCGTTGATGCCGGCCGCCACCGTGCCCGCGAGCACCAGGACCGGCAGGGCCACCAGACACCGGACCGCCGTGTCCTTCCATCGCAAGGCTGCGACCGCTTGGAGCCGGATCGGAAACATCCGGATCACTCCAACCTGGGAGAACGCCGACAACCACGGAACCAGGGTGATGATCGCGACACTCCCGGAAACGACAGCCCCAGCAAACCATTGCTGTCCCTCGGAGCGTTTGAACATCAGGAGGGCGCCCCAGGCGCAGGCCATCGACACCCAACCAATCCCATCGGCCAAACCTCTCCGGTTCCAGCCACGGACCATGCATTCGGCCGCGATCCGTTGCTCGGGGGTCCACCACCGCCAAACCTGTCTCTGGACCCAACCGGGAGGGTCGGCCAAGGGCGAGACGAGGAACGCCCGGCTCAGGATGGCATCGGCATTGGCTGTTGGACCCGGGAGGTGGGCCGCCTGCGCCTCCGCAAGGGATGTATGGATCTGGTCCACGAATCCCTGAGGAGCATTCTCCGGGATCTCGCCCCATAGCAGAAACAGAGTGCGTTCACGGAACCGGCCCGCGGCCCGGAGCTGACGCCAAGCCATAGGAAGCGCGAGGAGGGCCAGCATCATGGGTGCCAGATAACCCCATCGGATCGACGCCCGACTCTCCAGCCAATCGGCCCAAGGAAGGATGAGCCAACCCGACGGCATCGCCAAGGCCACGGCGTCTCCATGCTGATCCAGGAAGAGCCTGAGCTGCGGAAAACGCCCCAGCACCAAAAAGTACGCCACGCCACTGAAGACGATCGCAGCTTGGTATCGACTCACCCACCGCCAGCGGATGTTCACTCCGTCAAACAGGACCCCCAGGGGCACGACCCACAGGCCGATCACTGCTCCTTGAAGAGCCCAGCCCAGCGGACGACTACCCACCGACAGCACCGAAGCCGCTGCGGCGAATCCCACCGCACCCACGCAGGCGAACCCGATTCCCCTCACCAAGGCTTGGCGCAGCAGGAGGTCGACCACCGCCTCCTCCGGGAACGGCCACCAACTGCAGGCCGCGTGATGCCGATGATTCCGCGCTCCGGACAAGTGCCCTGAAAAGGCCAGGATCAGAAGCTGCAGAAGAAACGCCATACTGGCATTCCGAATGCCGGGAGGTTGTTCGGCGACCATCCAGTGAGAAAAGAGGAATCCTAGGACAAGGAGCACCAGGATAGCCCAAGAACCCGTGACCCGCGAGAAGGCTCGGACGATCCACGGCCTGCGGGGATCGGCACCCAGGAGCGCCGCGATACGACGCCGGGCCGCCTGCAAGAAAACCGTTTCTGGCTGGAGAAGATGCGTCATGGATCGCGAAGTTGGTCGAGCAGGGCCGCCACCACGGGATCGGATGGATCGCCATCAGCGCCGCCTCGGACACGGAGGGCGTCGATGGATTCGAAGAGACGCACTTCACCCCGATGCAACACACAGGCCCTATCGGCCAAGCGTTCGGCGGCCTCGAGGATTTGAGTCGAGAACACCACCGTTCGCCCTCTCGCAGCAGCCGCACGGACCTCGCTCCGGAGCACCGACAGGCCACGGGGATCCATCCCGGACGCGAGCGGTTCGTCGAGGAGCCAGAGTTCGGGGTCAATGGTCAACAGAGCCGCGAGCGCGGACTTGTAGATTTGCCCGCGAGAGAGGGTGCCGACGGGCTTCTCGGCCAACTCCAGCAAATCCAGCTTCTGAAGCCAGTCGACCAGACGCTCGGGCGCACCCGGGCCGTCCGCGGCGTAGACCTTCAAGAGCACCCCCAGATTCGCCAGCATGGAGACGCCATCGAGCATCGGCGGGAAGTCCGGCAGAAAGAAAATCCGACGACGGAGTTCAAGGTCGTCGTGACGGAAAAGGCGATCATCGTAGCGAACCTCCCCATGATCGGCTTTCACGAGGCCGGACAAGACCCTCAGCAAGGTCGATTTGCCGGCGCCGTTGGCACCCAAGACCGCCACGACCTGACCCGGCTCGAGGCTCATCGACACCGAATCCAGGGCACGGGAGCGCCCGTAGGTCTTGAAGACCCGGCTCAACTCAAGGTGCATGGTGAGACCATGGGTCCGTACCGATCCACAAGGCGAGAGCAGAGTTGAAGGCCACACAACGCCCCCTCCCAAGACTCATACCCCGGAAGTGAGCCTGCCTCCCCCGATGCCTCCCCCGATGCCTCCCGATGCCTCATGTTAGGTCGAATTCTGAAGCATGATTTACGCCACGCCCCAAGGGACAGGCTCCTTTCAAGGGACAGGCTCCTTTCAAGGGACAGGCTCCTCTTAAGGGACAGGCTCCTTGGAGACTGGATCGGTTGCCAACGGGTCGGAGACGCCGGACGATGAGGCCATGTCACAGATGGTTCGCTTGACCGGGTTGGTGGTGTATCCGGTGAAATCCGCGCGGGGCATCGCCCTAACCCAATCCCTGGTAACGCCGCACGGGTTGGCCCACGACCGGGAGTGGATGGTGGTCGATGAAGCTGGCCGCTTTGTCACCCAACGGCAGACGCCCAGCATGGCCCTCATCGAAACGACCCTGACCGACGACGCGCTGGAACTCCGAGCCCCGGGCATGGAACCGCTCACGGTCTCCCGGTTCCGGGCCCCAGGCAGTCCGTTCGAACCCACGATTCCGGTGACCGTCTGGCGCCATACCACTGAGGCGCTCGACGAGGGGGAACGAGCTGCAGCATGGTTGAGTGAATTGCTTGAATTGCGCGCACGACTCGTCCGATGGGATCCCACGCGGCGACGACTCAGTTCCAAGGAGTGGACCGGGTCGTGGGAGGCAGAGAACTATTTCAGTGACGGCTACCCATTCCTGGTGGCCTCCGAGGAATCCCTGGCCGATCTCAACCAACGCATCGGCGGCGGCTCAGACCTGCGCATGGACCGTTTCCGGCCGAACCTCGTCATTGCCGGGGGTGGCGTGGGTTCCGAAGACCAAGGTACCACCCTTCGCTCCGAAGGCGTCGAATTTGCCCGGGTGAAACCTTGCATCCGCTGCGTGATGACCACGACCGATCAGGAAACCACCCGGCGCGGCCCAGAGCCTTTGAGAACCCTGGCCCGCTATCGCATGGACCCGCGCTTCGATTCCCCGCTCTTCGGCCACAACCTGATCCTCATCCGCGGAGCCGGAGCCACCCTGCGCGTCGGGGATTCCCTCGAGACCTTCTGATCGTCCGAAAAACCGACCGAGAGAGGCTCAACAAGTCGCACTCCGCTCCGCTCTGAGCTTGCGACCCCTGTCCGTTGCCGGACCCTCCCGGGATTCCATGCAACGGTTTCAAAAACTATTGGTCCTGAGCCTGATCTGGGCATTGAGCACCCGTGGCCCGCTGTCGGCGCAAATCCCGCTCAAACCCGAAGACACCGTGGTCTGCTATGGCAATTCGCTGGTGGAACGCCTTCTGGAACATGGTGAGTTGCAGGCTTGGATCCATCTGGCCGACACGAACCGACCGCTGCATTTCCGCAGCTTCGCCTGGACCGGAGACGAGGTGGGGCACCGGTTGCGGGCCGAAGGGTATGCCGACCACATGAAATCCCTGCTGGCGCTGTGGCCCGCCCGGGTCGTGGTGGTTGGTTATGGAATGAATGAATCGTTTGCCGGATCCAAAGGCCTTCCGGAGTTTCGTTCGCAATGGGAGGTCTTGCTCGAACAACTGGAACGGTTGCACCCGGGAGCCCGAATCGTGGTCTTGTCTCCCACTGCCGTGGAAACCGGACACCCCGGGCCCGATGCTGGAATCCGCAATGCCGACATCACGGCCTACTCAGAAGTTCTCCGCGAGACGGCCGCCGCCCGAAAGGCCCTTTACGTCGATCTCTTGGTTCCCAGCCAAAAGGCATATTTGGCCGCCAAAAAGCCTCTGACCACCGACGGCCTGCACCTCAATGATTCCGGCAACCGGATCATCGCTCGGGTCATAGCTGAAACCATCGTTGGTGCACCTGCACTGGATCAGATCAAGCCCACCCGCCTGAAGGAGGTCGCCGCCGCGTCATCCCAATTGGCCCATTTCGTGGCCGAAGTGGTCCGCCCCAAAAACGGCATCCTCTATTATGGCCAGCGAAAACGGGCCGAGGAACGCGAGGCCGAAATCCCTCTCTACCTCAAGCGCATCGAGAAGGCCGACGCGTTGGTGCAGCAAATTGCCACCAGCCCGAAAGCCCGATTTTCCGACGCCCCGTTCATCGCGCTGGCCCCGCCCCCAGTGCCCGAGTCCGGCGGAACCACCCACAGCGTGGGCACCGTTAAGTCCGCCACCGAAATGCAGGCCGGATTCCAGGTCGCCGACGGCTACGCCGTGAACCTCTTCGCCTCGGAAGAACAATTCCCCGCGCTGCGCGCCCCGGTGCAAATCGCCTTCGACGCTCGGGGGCGCCTCTGGGTGGTCACCATGCCCAGCTTCCCGCACACACTGCCGGGTCAACCTCGGGAAGATCAGCTCGTGGTGCTCGAAGACACCAACCGGGACGGCAAGGCCGACAAGCTCACCGTCTTCGCCTCCGGATTCGATGCCCTCGACGGAGTCGCCTTCACGGCCGACGGCGTGCTGGTCTCCGAACAATCCCGCCATTGGCTCCTGCAAGACACCGACGGTGACGGCCGTGCCGATCGCAAGACCGAACAACTCCGCGGCCTGGACCTCACCGACTCGCACCACGGCGGCATGATGGCCACCGATCCCACCGGAGCCGTCTGGTTCTGCGACGGCGTGTTCCACCGCTCCCAATTCGAAACCCCATTCGGCCCGGTGCGCGGAGTGGATTCAACGACCTACCGGATGAATCCCCGCAATGGTCGTATCGAACCCGAATGGCAAAGCATCACCCCGAACCCTTGGAAGGTGACCTTCGACCGCACCGGAAACATCTTCCAAATGTATGGCGACGGTTTGGTTCTCGACGGATTGCCCCTCACCTGGACCCCCCTGGGGATTTACCATCCCTTCGCCTATGCCCAGACCGTGGGATACGGCAAGGGCAGCGCCGCCGCGAGCATCTCCAGCCTGAATTTTCCGGAAGAATACCAACAAGGAATGGCCTCGGCCGCCTGCGTTGGACCTTACGTGGTGTCCATCACCCGCTACGATTTCAACCAAGGGATGGTCCGGGGCAGCGGTCGTTTGGACTTGGTCTCTTCCAAGAATGCGGCCTTCCGACCCGTCGACGTGGAGTTCGGCATGGACGGCGCTCTCTACGTCTCCGACTTCGCCAGCGCCATCATCGGTCACGCCCAGCACCCCATGCGCGACGTGCGTTGGAACCACGTGAAGGGTCGCATCTGGCGCATCATCAACCAGTCGCGGCCGTTGGCCACTGAATGGCCGCGGATCGAAGGAGCCAAACTCCCCGCCCTGCTGGATTTGCTCACCCACCGGCAAGATCTGGTCCGCAAACATGCCCGCCTCGAACTGCGCCGGCGTGGAGCCTCGGGCCTGAAAGCGTTGGAGGCTTGGGTTGAGCAACATCCGAACAACGAACAGGCGCTGCTCGAGGCTCTGTTCGTGGCCGAGAGTTTTGGCGAGGTAAGACCAGCTTGGTTGGCCAAGCTCAGGACCGCCCCATCTCCGCTGCACCGCGCGGCCGCCGTTCGCCTCACTCGCTATCAGGCCGATCGCCTGACCGGAGTGGCGGACGCGTTGCATACCGCAGCGGCTGATCCACATCCCCGGGTCCAAATGGAAGTGGTGGACGCTGTGGCGCACCTGCGACCAACGATGCCCACCGTGGAACATGCTCTGCACGCTCTCCCGGGAACCCACGCCGATGTGAAGCGCATGCTGGCCGACCTCCGCCATGGAACCCAATCAGCCCGAAGCAGAAGCGTGCCTGTGCTGGAAATAGCTCCCGGCACACGCCTCCGATACTGGCAATGGCTGGGAGGCCAAGGAAACTCCGAGCCACGCACCTGGGACGCGGAGGCCACCGACATGCCTCGAACCGGAGCCGGCCTCTACCGGACTTTCCTCCGCAGCGAAGTCGCCCAACCGGCCACCCTCTCGGTGAAACACGGCTTCCTCGACATCACCGTCAACGGCGTGCAACTGCTCTCGCACGACTCGCAATGGAGCAGCGAGCAGCAAGTCCAACTCGAACTCCAGCCGGGCCTGAACCGCATCGAGGTACTGTTCCGCAATGTCGGAGGCCGTCCTCCCGCCGTCTTCCTCTACGATCCTCTCGGGCGCCCCCTACCCCGAACCCAACTGGCTGCCGAAGCCGAGACCTTGGGACAACTGGCTCAGGCTTGGGAATCGGCCGAGCGCGAATTGGGCCCAACGCTGCGGGTTCAAGCGGCGGCCGGTCTGCGATTCGTTCCCCGCGAACTGCGGGTGGCGGCCGGTTCTGCCGTGAGACTGATCTTTGAGAATCCCGACGTCATGACCCACAATCTGGTGCTTGTGGACGCCGGTGCCGCCGACGAAATCGGAGCCCTGGCCGACCGACTGGCAGCCGACCCGCAGGGCATGGCCAAGGGCTACTTGCCGGTGTCGTCCAAGGTGCTCCAAGCCACGCCGCTGGTGAACCCCAAGGGCCGCGCCGAATTGAACTTCACGGCCCCAAAGACGCCGGGACGGTATCCGTTCCTGTGCACCTTCCCCGGCCATTGGCGACTCATGCGCGGCGAACTCATCGTGGAGTGACCGCTATGGCTCGGGGTTGCCAAAATCGCACTCATTCCGCACACCTCAACAAATCCCAGCCGCTCTCAACGCGACCGGGTCCGGGATGCATTGCCGGGTTTCCAAACCTCGCAGAGCGGCGGAGACACCCGCTGCCACCCCGGCGGCAGTGGCTCGTCGGCCAAGCGGTACATCCGTTCGGGGCTTCCGGCCTTTCGGCATTCGTGCAAGGCGATGGTATCGCGTCGAGGCGGGGCCTTTGTCTCAGAGGCCTCCCGCCACAGTTCCAGCGGGCCGGACGCTGAGTCGTCTTCCAATCTCCAGGATCCGACCCACCGATCCCCCCGCCGCTCGGTCCGAAGGCGGTAGTGATCGTTGAGATAACCCACCTGCAGTTCCAGTCGGCCGTGCCGCAACCGCCCGTCGGTCAAATGAGCGAAGCGATAATCGGTGTCGGGATCAAAGCGCGCTGCAACACGCTCGCCATCGACCGCAAGTTCCACGGCGAATCGATGACGCGAGCGATCCTCACGAATGGCCAACGCCTCCCATCGACCTGAGACCTTTCCAGCCTCCGACTCACGGCGCGGCGGCCAGGCGAAAAAGACGGGGTCGCTGAAACTCTCTTGTCCCTTGCCCGGAACTCGACGCAGCTCAATGCGACCTTGGGTCTCCACGGCGAAGATGGACACCAAGCCTGAGGGCGGTGCCTTGCCCGTCACCGCTCGAAAGGCCACCACCATGTTGCTGACCACCGCGACGACAGGAGTTCTTCCCGGCGCCGACTCAAACGCAAACCCGCTGAGCGCCGCCACCGTCTCGTCTCCCCTCATAGACTCCGAGAAAACCAAACCCACGACCGACACCCATGCGGTCAAGGCCCGCTGGCCCAGGAGATTCCAAAAACCGAGCTTCGGCCGACGCTCCACAGTCATCGACACTCAATCATCGATGGTCTGGCCGACCAATTGGCGAAACTTCCAACCGGTGTTGTCATCGCCGCCCTGGGTCTGCTTCATGAGCACGCCGAGAATCTGCTCCTTGGGATCAGCAAAGTACTGCGTGTTGAAATACCCGCCCCAATCGAAGGTGCCCGCGCTGCCCTCGCCACCCCGAGCCTGTCCCTGCTCGGTGACCACCCCGAAGGCCAGTCCGTAGTGCTTGTCGCCGCTGCCGAAGAGGTTCTTGGCCACTTGCTCGCGCATCATCATCTCGATGGTCGTGCGACTGAGAATCCGCTTTCCGCCCAACTCGCCGCCATTGAGGTACATCTGAAGGAAGGTCGCGTAATCGAGCGCCGTGCTGCACAGGCCAGCGCCCCCTGAGAAGAAAGACTTCGCACCCGTGATAGGATAGTTCGGATCGTAGAAGGTCACCGGATACCGCACCCACTTTCCGCCCTCGGGCTTCTGGACGGCCACCAACCGAGCCGCTTTCTCGGCCGGCAAGTAGAAGCCCGTATCCTTCATGCCGAGCGGCCCGAAGAGGCGCTTTTGCAGGAAGGCATCGAAGGGCATGCCTGAAACCACCTCGATGAAATAACCCAGCACAGCGAGCCCCTCGCTGTAGGTAAACTTCTCTCCCGGGTGGTGGTGCAGGGGCAGCTTGGCCAGGCGCAGGACGCTCTCGCGAATGGTCACGGGCTCGGTGGTGAAGAGATCCACCACACCAGCCTTGGCATAGAGCTTCTTGAAGCGAGCGTCGCCGTCGATGACGCCGTACCCAAGACCCGAGGTGTGGGTGAGCAAATCGCGAAGGGTGATCTCGCGCTTGGCGGGCTCGCCGGTCCAGGTGCCGTCGGCCTCGTTGTAGGTCTTGAGCACCTGGGGCTTCTTGAACTCCGGGATCCAGTTCGACACCGGATCATCGAGCCGGAATCGCCCCTCCTCCCAGAGCATCATGACCGCAGTCGAAGTGATGGCCTTGGTCTGCGAAGCAATGCGGAAGATGTCGTCACGCTTGAGCGCACGGCCGGCTTCGTTGTCGGCCATGCCGAAAGCCTTGTGGTACACCACCTTGCCATTACGGGCCACCAGCGCCACCGCGCCCGGAATACGCCCCTCGCGAATAGCCTGCTCGCAAACGGCATCGATGCGCTCCAACCGCTCCGGCGACACCCCCGCCTTCTGCGGCGCCGCCTCGCGCAAGGCCGGTGAATGCCGCACAGAAGCCGTTTGGGCCGCGGCCCCCGGCACGCA
>JACCDP010868533.1_pt1 | contig 21146 bp, 12 predicted proteins | sample 7445841 | NCBI WGS metagenome assembly JACCDP01 (sample SAMN15323441, study PRJNA562643) | freshwater metagenome | isolation source: river surface water | place: USA:Blue River Watershed | collected 2017-08-17
GGTTGGATAAGGCGCGGGAGGGGCATAAGTATTGCCATGGGCATGCTTTGGTTTTGGCGGGTGGGCCGGGGCGGGGTGGTGCCGGGCGCTTGGCGGCAAGGGGGGCGCTACGGGTCGGGGCTGGGTTGGTGACGGTGGGATGCCCGGGAGCGGCGTTGCTGGAAAATGCATGCCGGTTGGATGCGGTGATGATCGCTACGGTGGATTCTGGTAGGGAGTTGAGCCCGTTTCTCGAGGATCCTCGGGTGAATGCTCTGTGTCTGGGACCCGGATTGGGACTGGAACGGTCTCGGGAATTGGTGCCGGTCGCGTTGAATGCCAAGATCGCTACGGTCTTGGATGCAGATGCGCTGAGCGCGTTTGCGGGAGATCCAGAGAAGCTTTTTGGAATGTTGCACTCCAGATGTTTGCTGACACCGCATGTTGGTGAATTTGGTCGGATTTTTCCGGATCTAGGGTCGAGATTGCAGGATGTGGAGACGTTGAATGCGCCCAGCTTGTCTGATGATGCTGGCGATTTCGCTTTGCGGGGGGAGACGGTGCGATCGGCTGCGGTACGATCGGCTGCGGTGCGGTGCGGATGCACGGTTCTCCTCAAGGGTACGGATACGTGGATCGGATCGCCGGATGGACGTCTGCACTGCAGGAGCGCGCCTCAGGATGGTTCCGCAGCCTGGTTGGCGACCGCTGGATCCGGGGATGTCCTGGCCGGTTTTTGCACGGGCTTGATGGCTCGGGGTATGGATCCCCAGTTGGCTGGCGAAGTTGGGGTTCGATTGCACCTGGAATGCGGTCGCTCTTTGGGGCCAGGCTTGATCGCTGACGACCTTCCGGAAGCCCTACCGGCGGTGCTGAGATCCTTTGGGTGCGGTCCCATTTAGCCCACGATTCAATGGGATCAGCCAGTGCTGGCTGCGTCTTCATCTTCAAAAGCTTCGCTGATCGCTTGGTTCGGGGTTTCAGCCTTGGCCCAAAGGCACGAGCTTCAGCTTGGTCCGCTCCTCGTTCTGGCCTTGCTATGTCTGAGAATCCGCCGCGCCAATACTATCCTTCCAACTGATTGGTTGCGGTTCATCCTGGGTTGGCCGCTGGATGGGAGTGAGCAAAAGTTGATCGCGTGAGGTGAATGTTTTATTGGTGACGGTGACTGGAATCCAGCGAGTCGTTCGCGGCCAGCAGACTGAATTGTTGATTGGCAAAAAATCCCGTGCTTCCAGGATTGGGACAGTCGTGAAATGATTCCCGAAGTCCGAAACGGAGGCGTCGCATCCAAACGTTCTGTTCAAGCCATGAAGTCCATGAAATCCACCATACGAAGCCTGTTCGCCGTGATGTTCGCCGTTGCTGCGATGCTGGCGCTCCGTGCCCAGCAATCCAATGGAACCAAGGCAGCGGCACGCATTTCGGGTGTACGGTCGATTCAAACCAACCTTCAGGTCACGGTTCAGGTTCCGCCGGGATCCCGACGGATCACGCTCCAATCCCGCTCCAGAATCGGTGGAGGCACCTGGAAGCCGAGGGCCGTGGTGAATCCCACCAACGACCTGCCAGAGGTCATCATGACCATTCCCGCCGTGGAGGTCACCGAGGTGCTGCGCGTGGTGACCGACGACGTGTTGTCCCTCGGTGCGCCCGCGCAGTTCTTTCAGGGAAGCGAAAAGGTGGTGCCGCAAATCAGTCCCAACCAACCAACGCAACCCGGTGGTTCCAATACCGCGGTCAACGAGGTCGCTGTCCCGGGTCAAGCGGTGGCTGACAAGACGGCGACCAGTACGACGGTCCAGGAATCGGACATCTGGAAGTTTTCCGGCAACACCCTCTATTTTTTCAACCAGCAGCGTGGGTTGCAGGTGATCGATGTCGCCCGTCCCGCCAGCCCGGTGATCCGGGGAACGCTTCCGATCGTTGCTCGCGGTGAGCAGTTGTATCTGTTGCCCGCCAGTGTGCCGTCAGCCGAATGGCTCGCGCTGCTCACCCAGCCCGAATGCCGATGGGACGCGACGGAGATCTTGCTCGTCCAATCCACCGACCGTGGGCCGCAGGAAGGTGCCCGAGTGGCATTGCCGGGATACCCGGTCGAAAGCCGCCTCGTCGGGAACGTTTTGGTGGTGGCCAGTCAGGGGTGGACCAATCGCCCGGTTTCACCCACGGATCCTCAAGGCCCGAGCGTCTACGAGTCTCTTACCTGGGTCAGCGCCATCGACTTGGCCAATCCATCGAAACCCGCGCTGCGGTCCAGTGTGGAGTTCAACGCCATCGCGCAAGCCATCCACGCCACCGACACCTTCCTTTTTCTCTCCACGATTCAGGATTCCGGTGGCGCAGTCGATCCGGCCAATCCCAAGGAATATTTGCCGCCGACCTACCGCGTGACCGTCTTTGACATCGCCGATCCGTCCGGGGCCATTCGCCAAGTGGGCGCCTTCAACACCTCAGGACGCGTGGCCGACAAATTCAAGTTCGGCCTGAATGGTGACATATTGAGCATCGTGTCCCAGACCGATGCCCGTTGGCGCTCCAGCGGAGTGGTGGATCCGTCGGTGGTGAGTCTCGAAACGTTTTCGCTTCAAAACCCAGCCAAGCCGGAACGTCTGGCGCGCCTGAACCTGGTGACCAACGAGTCGGTGTTTGCCACCCGCTATGATGGATCCCGCGCTTATGTGGTGACCTTCCGTCGCGTGGATCCGCTGTGGATCGTCGATCTCTCCGACCCCAAGGCCCCCAAGATCCGGGGCGAGTTGGAAGTGCCCGGATGGTCCACCTATATCGAGCCGATGGGTGATCGCCTGATCGCCATGGGTGTCGAATTGGGACGGGCGGCGGTTTCCCTCTTTGATGTGTCCAATCCGGACGCTCCGAAGCTGGCCTCCAAAGTGTTCCTCGGCGATGGTTGGTCTTGGAGCGAGGCCAATGCCGACGAAAAGGCCTTCCGCGTGTTCCCAGATCAGGGGCTTGCGTTGCTCCCGTGGCATGGTCGCAAGGGAACGAACGGATGGTTCCAAGGGGTCCAGTTGCTCGATTTCACCCGCGACTCCCTGAAGCTTCGCGGCACCATAGACCACAACTCTGCGGCCCGTCGTGCCGTTCTCTTGGACAATCACGTGCTGAGTCTTTCGGGCGGAGAATTGGTTTCGGCCACCATTGCTGATCGCGATCATCCGGAAGTGCGGTCGGTGCTGGCTCTCTCGGAGTCGGTGGACCAACTCTTTGTCCAAGGCGATCGTATGATCCAGATCTCGAAGGGTTCGTGGGACGCGTCGCTGCAGGCCCAAACCGCGCCGCGCCTGCGAATGAGTTTGTCCTCGGATCCGGATACCGCCATCAGTTCCTTGACCCTCACGAACCTGCCGCTGGTGGGTGCCGACCTGAAAGACGGGCGCCTCTACCTGCTGCACCGTGGGCCGGATACCTACCGTGTCGACAATGCCGGCACCACCAATGAAGTCTGGAACACGATTCCGGGAGAGACATTGCTTCAAGTTGTCGCCATCCAAGGCGACCGCCTGGAAATTGTGGGCCGATCGGCTCCTTCCAAATTCTCAGCCGTCAGTTGGGGGCAATATTCCGCCTACTGGCCGACGCCGCAGTCCTTGGTTTGGGTCCAGGACGGTGGCTACATGCCTCTGATGTGGATGCGGGGCGGAATGGCGATCGGTGGAGACATGATGATCGCTCCGGGCCGCGGTTGGTGGTTCGGGGGTTCGGGCACCCGCTGGTTGGTTGCGAATGTGACCCAACCGGAGCGGCCTCTCTTCGTGGGTGACTACCTCTTGGGTGAATCAGGTTCCGTGAGCGCCCTTTCGGTGCAAGGCGGCAAGGTGTTTGCCTCCATGGCCCGGTATGACTGGGTACCCGCTTCAACAAACAAGACCTCGACCACCACGGGTATTCCATGGTGGGAACAGCAGGGCAGTTGGGTGACGACCCATTCGCTGCACGTTCTGGATGCGGCGGATGCCTCGGAGCCGGTGATGCGGGATCCAGTCCTGCTGCCGGGTGAACTCAAGGGCGTTTCCCACGGTGGAGCCGTTCTGTACACCCGCGTCGAATCCAATGACGCCAAGGGTTTGACATCCGTGACACTGCGGGCATTGGGCTACGACGGCGTCAGCGCGCGCCGCATCGGTGAGCGGGAGATTCCTGATCTGGGAGCTTATCCAATGAGCGTTCTGGGCGATGGGCGCATCGCCATCAGCGTCAACCAAGGAACCGCGCTCGAAACGTGGGCTTTGGATTCCGGGGGTGAGTTGACCACCGTGGCCCCCGCGGTGAAGTGGGGTTTCACGGTGAATCGGTTCATCGAGTTCGGCGGCGCATTGCTGGGTGAGGGAGACGGCGCATTGGTCTTGGTCGACACGGCGGTTGTGCCGCTGCATGTCGTGGCTCGAGGTGAACGTCCCTGCAGCCTTTGGCTCAATCGGCCCAATTTGACCACTCCGTCCCCAGATGGGATGTGGGTTGCACGGGGTGTTTCCGGAGCTTGGTGGTTGCCGTTCCGTCGTCTGTGATGGCGGGCGGATCACCCGGACCGTTGGGTTTGTTTTTCATCGCCGCCACCACCAACCAGTTTTACGAGAAATTGACAAGAAAACCTTGACTCAATCAGCGGCGCGGTTCGAATCGAATCGTCCCTGAGTTGATACCCATGGAACGCCCCTTGGGGTCCACTCAGAGCCACTCTCAGCCTGACATGAATTCCCCACTCCCCAAATCTGGTGACAACCGGGCCGCATTCACCCTGATCGAGCTCCTGGTGGTCATTGCGATCATCGCCATTTTGGCCGGCATGTTGTTGCCTGCTTTGGCCAAGGCGAAGGAGAAGGCCATCACCATCCAGTGCCAGAACAACGTCAAGCAGATCACCCTCGCAAGCCACATGTACGTGGGTGATTTCCAGGATTACCTGCCCGAACCCAACTGGAACTCCCCTTGGCTCAAGAAGGGATGGCTCTATGACGCCACGCTGGGCGCCCCTCCCGACATTACTTCCTCGCGATGGAGCACCAATGTCGCCAAGGCTTACGAGACGGGTCTTTTGTATGCCAACATCGGCAGCCCTGCGGTGTTCCGCTGCCCGGCGGATCGCACCAACAAGCCGGCTTGGAAGAGTCGGGCCCAGAAGATGTCGAGCTACCTCATGAATGGCGCGGTTTGCGGATTTGGTGGAGTTTCTCCCGGTTCCTACAAGTCGTCCCAGTTCGATCCGAATGCGATCATTTTGTGGCAGGCCTTGGAAACCAATCCCGGTGATTTCAATGATGGCTCCAGCAGCCCGGCTGAAGGCATCACGCGGGTTCATTCCGTTGGCACGACGGTCGGGGTGGTGGATGGGCACACCGAGTACCTGAAGACCAAGCTGTTCTACGCCGAGGGCAATCTCGCAGCCAAGAACCGCCTCTGGTGCAATCCGGCCACGCCCAACGGCCGCTAAATCCTGAGATCTATCCTCTGATCATGTTCCGCTCATCTTCTTCGCTCGGACTGGCGCTGTTGGTCCTTGCTGCAACCGCCTGCAAAAAGGAGGATCCTGTCGCTGAGTTGGAGAAATCCGCTGCAGCACTGGAAAAGACACCGGCGGCCCCTGCGGAAGGCGCGACCGATGCTCCGGCGGGGCCCGCACCGGCCGAACAGGTCAAGCAGGCCATCTCGGATTTCAAGTCCGGCAAGATGGAAGATGCTGTCAACCGCCTCCAGTTGTTGCGCGCCCAACCGGCGATGACTCCCGAACAGCGCATGGCCTTGCAAGACAGCATCGCGTCGGTCATGCAGGAAATTTACGCCATGGCCCAGAATGGCGATGCCCGCGCCAAGGCGGCTGTGGCCCAATACGAGCGCCTTCAGACGGCCCGTTGATGGGTCGCGCGATGAAAGGGCTGGGCTCGATGGCCCTGAGGCCGGCCTCTTTCCTCGTTTTGATGCTCGTTTCCTTCCCGAGCACGATCCCTGTCTCGGTGCGGTTTGGAAGTCTCCAGGCGGCCATGGTAGGCTGGCCATTCACGGACGGGGCTTCCCAATCAGCGCGGCCCGATTAGCATCCCCGTCATGATCCTGGGGAAAATCGCTGGGTGTGCCGGTTGCATCTTGGGCTTGTCGTTGGTGGCTGCGGTTCCGGGCGATTGGCCCTCATGGCGAGGCCCGTCCGCTCAAGGGAGTGTGTCGTCCGGTCGTTTTCCGGAGCGGTGGTCAGTGGATTCCGTGGCTTGGAAAGCCGAACTTCCTGGCAAAGGCACGTCAACTCCGGTCGTGTCCGGAGGGCGAATTTACCTCACCTCGCCCTTGGCGGGGCAGGACGCTTTCATCGCCTTCGATTTGGAGGGACGCAAACTGTGGGAGACTCCTGTGGGCCCCCTCGCCGATCCGCGTCACCGCACGCTGGGATCGAGTTGCAATGCTTCACCCGCCACGGATGGCCAGGCGATTTATGCGCAGTTCAAGAGCGGTCACTTTGCAGCGGTGAGCCTCGATGGCAGGGTGCTCTGGAAGGTCGATTTGACCGAGCGTTTCGGCGCGGAAAAACTCTATTGGGATTCCGGCACCTCACCATTGATTGCCGGTGAATCGGTCATTCTCAGCCGCTTGCATGACGGTCAATCCTGGGTGGCGGCCTTTGATCGGAAGTCCGGGGAATTGCGTTGGAAAGTGCCTCGCAATTTTGTCGTGCCCGCCGAGAACAACAACGGATATGCCACGCCCCTGCGTATTGATCATGCGGGCAAACCGGCGGTGGTCATTTGGGGAGCCGATCACCTGACAGCCCATGCGCTCGATGATGGGCGGGTCTTGTGGACGGCGGGAGGATTCAACCCCGCCGGGACCGGATACTGGCCGGCCATCGCTTCGCCGGTTCTGAGTGGCAACACCGTTCTGGTGCCGGTGGGACGTGATGACCGCCCGGGTCAGGCGCATTTCTACGGCATCCGCTTGGGTGGTTCGGGCGACGTGAGCCAGACCCACCGCAGTTGGGAGCGCCATGACGTGGGAGTCTTTGTCGCCGCTCCGGCGGTGGCCGATGGACGTGCCTACTTGCTGCGTCACCGCGGAGAAGTGGTGTGCATGGATCCCGCCACCGGAAAGACGCTGTGGACGGGAACCCTGCCCAAGGCGACCGCCCCGTATTACGCTTCACCGGTGGTGGCCAACGGAATCCTGTATGCGGCGCGGGAGGATGGTGTGGTCTTTGCAGCGCGCGTGGTGCCCCAGTTCGAGATCCTCTCGGAGAACCCGATGGGTGAGCGTATCGTCGCCAGCCCGGTACCCGCGGCCGATCGGTTGTTCCTCCGCGGCGACCAGCACCTCTTCTGTATCGCCAGCAAACCTCGGTGAATCCCCGTCGCCATGACTTTTCCAAAACCCATAGTTCCGGTGCCGCCCGTAGGTCGCCAGCGCGGAGCTTTCACCCTGATCGAGTTGCTGGTGGTGATCGCCATCATCGCGATCTTGGCCGGCATGCTCCTGCCGGCTCTGAGCCGTGCCAAGCAGCGGGGGGCCTCGGTGGTTTGCCTCAACAATCTCAAGCAAATGGGCTTGGGGTTCTTTATGTACCTCAACGACACCGGGAAGACGTTCCCGGTGGCGTACACACCATCCCAATTCTGGATGGCTGTGCTTCGGACCAACAATGTGCCGTCCGACAAGATCCGGGTCTGCCCGACGGCGCCCATTCCTTCCAACCGTAATCCGACGGGCGAAGCCATGGGGACTGCTACTGCCGCCTGGTATGGCCCGGTCAAGTCTCCGGTGCAGTGGAACACCGGTTTCGAAAGCAGCTACGGCATGAATGGCTGGCAGTATTCTCCGGAAGGCCAGGGCGCCATCGATGCAACGAAGGCTTTCGACAAGGAGAGCAGCTACGAAGTTCCGGTCACCACCCCGATTTTTGGCGACAGCAATTGGGCGGATTCTTGGCCGCTGGCCACCGACCGTCCGGCCCGGAATCTCGCGATGGGTGGGAACGATGCGATGATGCAGCGCTTCTGCATTTCGCGACATGGTTCATCCTTCCGCGGCACGGTCGCCGTTTCGCCGGGATCCAAGATGCCGGGGGCGGTGAACTTCGTCATGGTCGACGGGCATGTGGAAGCCGTGGGCCTGGATCGCCTCTGGTTTCTGACGTGGCATCGCGGCTATCGGGTTCCGGCTCAGCATCCGTGACTCACGCCGCAATGAGACTGCAATGAGACCGCATAGCCCCGGCTGGTTGGGCTACCAGGAGCGGGGTTCACGGATTGCGCCAGACGCCGTCGTTGCCCTGGAGTCGCACCCAGGTGAGAGAGCTGTAGGGTTCCCGGTAGATGTAGATACGCTGGACGTTGGCCGCTTCCAAGGCCTGCCGTTGGGATGCCGACAGCGACGGGTCTGCTCCCGGTTCGAAGAGGAACCATTGGAATCGCCGCTGATGCCCCACCGAGGCGGTGGTTGCATGGTAGGCCGTGAGCATCAAAGGCTCTGGCAACAAACCGGTGAGGGTCGCATGGGCCCAGGATGGGTAATAGGCCGGAAAGGCCCCGTAGGGATTGGGATCGATGGTCAGCGGAGGGCCCGGATTGGGTTCACTGGAGACTAGGAATGCTAGGGATACCCCGAGTTTGCCCGCCTGAAAGGTTTCGGCAGGACTGGGTGCCAGTTTCGCCGGATCCGGTGCGAGTACCAGACGCACCGCCTCGGTGGTGGTCGGTGTTCCTTCGGGATTGGGGCTGGGGGTATCGTAGGTGACTTCGAGCCATTTCTTGAGATCGCGGGAAGTCACCACCAGACCCTCGGTGGGATCGACCATCGGAACCTCGGTGATCAACGTGTAGCGGCGCCTCAGGGATCCGCTGCCGATCGTCCAACTGTCTCGAAACGTTCTGGTGGAAGCCCAATTCTGGATGACCTCGTGGGTTGCTGCGGGCCAGCTGGCGGGTGATCCGCTCAGCGTTTCGACCACTGAACCCTGGAGCCGGTATTCGAACCGGGCTGCCGAATAGAAGCAGGCATTCAGGTTGGTGCCGCTGAGCCTCAGGTTCCCGTTTTCCAGTTGCAGAAAGCACTTGAGGCGGTGATCGGCCATGATGCCGGAATGCTCGCTGTTGAAGGCCCAATACGTGGATGGCTCGTTGACTAGGAACGGTTCCACCGGAGCGGAGACCTGTTGGGGGAGCTCGCGGACTTGCTTGATGAGCAATTTGCCCGGCCGCACTTTCTTGTATTCGAAGTCGAGCAGGGCTCCAGGGTTGCCGTAGGCCAAATGCACCTTCTGCATCAAAGCGAAAAGTTGTGTGTAGTCGGAGGGAAAGGTGAGGACCGTGGATCCCAGCGGCACCAGGCTGGAGCGCAAACTGGGCGAATCTGCCCACGATCCGTTGACCCGGATTTTCTCTGCCACAGCGCCTCCGTCGGGATTGGTCACCGACACGGCCCCGAGTTGCGTGACCAGATCGCCGGTCAGCATGGCGGGGCCCCAAAGAGCGGCTTGATTGGCTACGTGCGCAACGCCGTTGGCCATTTCCAATTCATCCGGCGTCGAGTAGTGCACCAGCACCCCCATGGCGACGTGTGATTCATCGATGCGGCGGCGCAGTCGCTCCAGGAAGGCGTTGTCGTTGTAGAAGCTGGCATAGACTTTCTGAATTGCGCGGAACACCCCGCGCTCCCGCGATTCGGTGGAATCGCAACCGCAAGGCCCGGAGTCGTTGTCGTCCAAATCGTCGAGCAGGCACCCGCTAAAACTGTCGTACAGTCCGGCGGCCACGAAACTCGCGCTGTCCTCGGCATTGCTGGAGCTTCGGAAACGGATTTTGCGCGCGGGATCGAATCCGCTCAGAGCATTGGTCACCACGCCCCGTAGAGTCGGGCTGAACGTGGCGGTTTCCGTGATCAGCCCGCGGATGGCGGCCAATTGGATCCGCACGGCGTTGATGTCGGGTGGGAAATTTGTGAAACCCGAAAGACGTTGGGAAAGGGACTGCCGCAACGAGCCTTCGCCCGGAAGGGATTGATCCAAAAATTTCTCCCACAAATCGAAGGAGAACGCGATGGCGGGTTCGCAGTTGTTGGGGATGGTTCGACGCAGCAAACCATACTGGACGGCCTTGCCGCCGAAGTGTTTCCGATCGGCCGGCATGAGGGTGGTGGTCACCGCACTGAAGGAACCCAGCAACGCCTTGGGTTGCAGGTTTACCCGTGGCGGTGATTTCAGATCACTGAGTGAACGCCGGCTCGATGCATCGAGCTGCCCCTCGACGTCGGCCACCGAGACCTGGTTATAGCCATAACGGATGCCGGCCCTCAGGACGATCTCACGACCATCGAGTTGCCGGAGGCGTTGTTGGAGGTTGGTATCGGCGACGTAGGCGAAGGGCAGGGAGTTGGCTCCGGCATACAAGGCCACGTGGGAATTCGGCGTGGCGGGAACCAGAGAGATGATGCCGGCGACATACGGGATCTCGGCGGGAACGCCATCGGTGAGCAGGACATCGGATGGCTTCAGTCGGCCCTCGTTGTAGGCCTGGGCGATTTGGGTTCCGGTGATGAACTTCAGTCGTCCGACAGCCCATCCGGTGGAATAGACCTGGTTGCCATTGATCCATCTGAAAACACTCCCCAATGGAATGCCTTGGGAGACCAGCGCAGATCCGCTCGCTTGAGCCGAGTCCGCTTGTTCGAAGGTGGGGAAGTACAAGACGCGCTGGCCAGGGGCAGCGTCGACAGCATGGCACACCGCGCGGAAATAACGGGACACCCACTCCGTGGGGTACGCATCCAATCCAGCGAATTGGATGCCCCATTCGGGAATCTTGGGATCTGGCGGGATGAGGATGGCTCCCAGAACGACTTGTTGCTGGTTGGTTCGCAGCGAAATCGTATCGAAGGCCGCACGGCTTAAACCGGCAAATCGGGGTAGCCTCGCCTTGGCGAAGTCGTAGTGCAGCACTCGCTGATTTCCGTCCTGGAAGTAAACCCGGGTGGGGTCGTCGGTGAGGATGAGGAACTTGATCCAACGCACCTGACTCTGATCGCTGGTGGTGGAAAAGACATCGGACGGAACTTGAATTTGGTTTTTCCAGTCGTCGGTTGCGGTGAGCGCTGTGGTTCGGAACCGATAGAACCATGCGGGATCACGCTGAGACGAACTGTCCGCAATTTGGAAAACTCCCGCCGGCGGAATGAGTCGGCGCCAATCTGCCCAATCGGCTAAATTGGTGCTGCGCTCGATCCGGTACAACGCATTGGAATTGCCGGATCCCCGGATCCAGAGGTTGCCGTCGGGTCCAGGCGGTGTGAGGGCATCGAAGCGGTTGGTGGCCGTCCATCCCACTTGGATGCCGAGCAAGACTCCGACGATCGCTACGATGAACTGAAACTCGCCAAGCAAGCCTCTCAACCAAACCGTTTGTTGATGCTTAGGCACTCGAGACGGTGGGTAACCGAAGAGCATGGTGTTCTTCTATCCGATGAAAAACCGGAAATGGATGCATCCCTCGCGCCATCCTCAACGCTTGCGGGGAAGCACCCGGTAGAAGCGCCGCGTGGACGTTCCCGCATCGGTGTCGACTTGAAGTTGCGATTCGCCATTGCCGAGCATCGTTCCGATGCGTCGCCACTGGACCATGTCCTCGGAGACTTCCAGATCCAGTGCACTGCCGCTCAACGCGCCGAGGAGTACCAAGCGCGCATCGCCTTGGGCCGAAGCGGGAATGGCCGCGAGTCGAGGAGTGACAGCCGCCGGACCTTCGGCATTGGACTTCGAACCGAGGGTCAGGATCTTCAGATCAACCCCATCGAAGGACCCCAAACCGGAAAATTCCAGGGGGCTCGCTTTCGAGACGGTGGCCTTCAATCCCCGGAGGGTATCATCCAGGAACGGCCCCCAGCGGAGAAGGCCGGTCCTCGGGTCGAACTGTCCGTCATCCGAAATGTCCGAGACCACAGCATCACGCCCCACAAAGATTTCGACCGCCTGGCAACGGGTGTTCGCAGCCGGCCCCAAATGGATCTTGAGAGTCGTGGAACCAGCCGAGTCGGCAATTCGTTCGCCGAGGATGTAAGAGGTGGGGGGACGATCCGGAGTGCCGTTGGCTCCCAGGAGGTCGATCAACCCGGACAAGGGTGGGAGCGGACCTGCGCTGCCGGAATTGCCGGGCGAGCCTTCGAGCGGGATCCATCCCATGGGGAAGGTGCCAATGGCGGCGTCGTACCGGTAGCCGCCTCCGGATCGCCAGAGGAATCCGGCCCGAGTCAGGTGTCCAACGGGAACAGGATCCGACTGAGGTGGCAGAGGAACTCCATGGCGCCAGTATTTGGTGCAAACCATCCACTCCATGTCGGAAACGATCGAGTCGGCCGGTGCATTGTCGGCAGGGTGCAGGCTGCGTTCGATGGAGTCCGTTGCTGGCAGCCCCAAAATCAACACCGCTTCCGATACGATTTTGTTTCCGGAAGCATCCATGGCGACGGCCTCGATTCGGATCGGCCCTTCGGAGTCGATCTTCCAGATCAGGCTGTGATCGATGGGTGTCCCCGGATCGGGAGCCCGGAAGAACTGGAGTCGGGAGTCCCCGATGGGCTTTCCATTGGCCCAGAAGGACACCGCCGGAAGGTAGCCGTTGGGGTCCACCGCCACGAGTTTCAGCGCACACTCGCTGCCGATACGCAGTCGCTCGCTGGTCACGGGAGTAACCCACTTCAGGTAGGATTTGATGGAAACGGTGGAATCGAAAATTGTCACCTGGGCCCAAGCGCTGGCGGGATCGATCCGATAGGACGGGTCGTCGATGAGTTTGATGACCACGGTTTCCTCCGGCTCTTTCAGGTCGTCTTCGAGAGCGCCAATGATGAGTTCGCCCTGGGTTTCACCCGCTCCCAAGGTGATGTCGCCGTCGAGCAGCGAAAAGTCCTCTCCATTGCGTGCACTGCCTCCAACTGCGTAGCGGATGCGGATGGGTTCAGCCGGGTTGCCCAACCGTTGGAAAAAGAGGCGTCCGGGGATGATCCGGATGAAGGGATTCGGCTCCGCGGTGGTGGACTGGACGGCGAGAATGCGAATCGTCGGCGCATCGGTTGGGGCCGGTGGGATTGAGTCCCGGATCATCACCCGGGCAGTTGGTTGCAGGCCGGGCAGGTAATCGGAAGGCTCAGGGCCGTCCTTGAGGTTCACCGGCTTCGGGATCACGCCGAGGTAAAGGATTTCATCGCCTTCAACCTTGTCATCCGGGACCGGCGCGAGCGGCAGCTTGCCGGCGGCCGACCCAGCCGGAATGACCACCGATTGCACCCATGGCGCGAGGTTGGGATCGCTCGCGGCTTCCGATTTCAGCCCACCCGGAATGACCGTGAAATCCGTCTTCCAGTCGGCTGAACCGCCGATCTTGAAATACACCCGAAGCGGTTGTGACAAATCGCCCGTCCGGCGGAATTCCAAGGTCATCAAATCGTTGGAGTCCGATTCAACGGCCATCGGATCAAGGATGTTCAGATCCACGGACGGCAATACCGGAGGAAGGACCGGCGGATCCACCGGAGGCGGCAGGGGGCCGGTGCCGATGATCACCCGTATCGGTGCCGATGTGGCCAACGGCTTTGAATTTTGGACGGCACGCGCCTCCAGCACGTGAACCCCTGGTGTCGGTGCCTCCCACACGGCCTGATGCAACACCTTGAGTCCAATCACGGTGATGAACACATCGCCGCTCCGGTCCGACCGGGCGATGACCTGACCATCCGCCAGGAACTCCAGTTGGGTGACGGGTCCACCCACGGGATCGACGGCGACGGCTTCCAATTTCAGGGGCCCGGAGGGTAACTGCGTGCCGGAGGCCGGCGCCGTGAGAAATACCTGAACAGAGCGCCCCGGATCCTGCGGGGCCTGCGCCTGCAGTTGGGTCGTGGGCAGGGTTCCGAAGAACAGGAACAGCAGGCTGAGGAATCCCCAATGGAGAGAGCGGATGGATTTCATGGGAACAGGCAACGCAATCGGTCGGGCGGCTCGAGCCGGGGTGCTGCGTTGAAAGTAGGGAATCTCAGCAGGCTCGCAAGACCGTCGTGCCACCCAACATCCGTGCCCGTGGGGCCAGTCCTGCTGGCCGGTATCGTTCGCGTGGACGCGCCCGGATTTCGGACGCCAAGGGAAGGGGGGCTCACCGGGTCAGGTCGAGGCACATCCAATGTCCGGCATTGCGCAGGCCATCACGGAGGTACAGGCGGCCGTTGGACAAAGCGGGATTGCACCAGTTCACTCCGGCCACTTGGGTTCGACCGAGTTCACGGCACCTCTCTCCGCCGGCATCAAAGAGAATCAGTTCACCGCCATCGCTGAGCATGAGCGCCGACGTGCCGCCGACGGCGATGAATCCAGCGTGGGATTTGTCGGCCGCGCTCGTGATCCAACCCGACTGGGTCCAACGAACCTGGCCGTCATCGACGCCGATGCAAACCACCTCGCGTTGCGCACCCAACCCGACGATGCGGTCACCGACGAGGATCGGGCAGGAGAAGTTGGGAGCCGCCTCCTTCGAGTTCCACACCTCGGTGACCGACCAGCGCTCGCCCTCACGCGTGAACCGAAGGCTCATGAGGCCTGTTTGATGCGACCCGAGAATCACCCGGTCGTTGACAATGAGCGGGGTCATCACGTGCCGGGCGAAGGCCGTCTTGAGAGGATATCGCCACAGCACGCGGCCGCTTTGCGCATCGAATCCCATGGCGGCGTCGGCCATGAAGTTCACCACCTGACGCACTCCCAAGACCGTGCCCACCATGGGGGCGGCATAGCCGGCCACCTCATGGCCACCTTTCCATCGAACCGCCCCGGTTTGTGGATTCAGCGCCACCATGCCGGCGCCATTCGTGGACCCGGCCGAGGCCCACAACCATCCGGATTCCACCCACGGTGATCCGTTGTTGCCATGGCGCATGGCCCCCTGGGAATTGCCTTTCTCACCGATGAACGTGGCGGCGAAATCCTTGGTGTAGTCGACCGACCATACGGTTTTGCCATCTGCGGCCGCGAAACAAACCAACTTGCCCCGACACGATTGCGCATAAACCCGGCCCTCGGATGCCACCGGCGTGCAGCGCGGTGCAGCGGGTCCCTGCGAGTCGCTGAAGGTCTCATCGACGATGGTTTTCCACCGTTCGGCACCCGTGGCGGCGTCCAAGGCCCTCAAGACCTCCTGGCCCTCTTGGGCTTCCATGGCAAAGACGAGTCCCTCGGCCACGATGGGTGATGCATATCCAGGTCCTGCGGCGATGGACCACACCACGCGCGGAGCAGATGGGAGCCCGGTCAACACCGGCTCGTTGGCGGCCACTCGGCCGGTACGGGTCGGACCGCGCCATTGCGGCCAGTCGCCAGCCCATCCTGGCAATGCGATGCCGACCATCCAGGCAGCGATGATGCAAACGGCCTTGGGTGTTCCGACGGTGGGGAGCATGCGCAAGACGCTCAGGCAACCGACGATCCTCCGTCAATGCGAGGCTGTTGTCAGGGTTGTCTGGAGGCGGTGCTGTCCGACGTGGCCGGAGACTCCTTGGGTTGGATCATCAAGACCAGGAAGATGGAGAACAGGGCCACGGATGCAAAGACGCTGAAAATGGCTGCCAGTGGCAAATTCCGATCGCGCATGATCCCGAAGCCCCAATCGGCCAAGCCTCCGCAGCCGATGCTCACCAGGTTCATCAATCCGTAACCGGTGGCTCGTTGTTCCGGAGGAGCCACCTGACACAGGATGGGCATGTTGTTGGTGTCGAAGAAGCCCCACCCCAATCCGAAGAGGATGAGGAAAGCCACCGCCACCCACAGTTGACCCGTCTGCGGCGCGAATCCCACGCCGAACATGGCAGGGATGATGAGTGCCATTCCGAGGGCGCTGACGTGGATCCGACCTCGTTGGGTCGTGCGCATTCGGCGGTCGGCCAGCCATCCGCCGACGAGAGCTCCGACGATCGCTGCCGATTGCCAATACAAGGTCGCCGACACGCCGGCCTTGCCCTGGCCGATCTTGAATTCCGATTTCAGGATGGCGGGCATCCAGTCGCGCACCACCCACCCAGCCAGCGCCGGCAACGTGAAGTAGACCACCAGCAGCAGGAAGGATCGGTTGGTGAGCAGCGCACGGACGTTGTTCAGTCCTGCCGTTGGGACCTCCATCTCTCCACCTGAAGCCAACGCAGGACGCGGACGGTCCTTGAGCAGAATCAACAAGGGCAACGCCAAGGTCATCCCGATGAGGCCACTCCATCCGAAAGCTCCCCGCCAGCCCAGGCTCGGATGGTCGGCGGCATACCCGGTGAATCCTCCGAGAATCACCCCGCAGTAAATGCCCATTTGATGGAAGCTGACCGCGCGGGAACGGGTTTCGCCTGTGTGATAATCGGCGATCAACGCCAGGGCGGCTGGAATGTAAAAGGCCTCGCTGACGCCCATCAGGGATCGGGCGGTGAGCAGTTCTCCATAGGATTGGACGTGCCCCGTCCACCACGTCACCGCCGACCAGGCGAACAGGCTGCCACAAATCGTCAACCGCCGCCCGAAGCGATCGGCCATCCAACCGCCCACCGGACTCAGGAAAGCATAGACCCACTTGAATTGTCCGAGCATCCGTCCCCAGTTCGCATCGGATCCGATGTCGGTAAGGTCGGCCATGACGGAACTCTTCATCGCCGCCAACATTTGTCGGTCGAGGTAGTTCAGCAGCGCGACCGGCGCGAGGAGGCACACGGTGAGCCAAGCCCAGCGAGGTAGGGCGGTGGTGTGGGAATCCTTCATGGGCGACAATCAGGGATGGCTCGGAATGGAATGCAGGGAGTGCGCGGGGGTGGAGAGGATCAGATCGGAACGGGGGGCCTCGGCAATGGTGAAAGCGAGGGCTTTCGTCCGGTCGTCAGCCGCCATCCTCGCAGCCGGTGTCGATTCCTGACGTCCCAAGTAGCTTCCGCCTGCACAGCTTTTCCGGGACCGCCTCCATGAACGAGGGTGCCTCGGTGAGCTACCTGCGTTGTCTGGGCAGGAAAGGATCGGTTCCGAATCAATCGGTCAGTCGCACGGAGGCGTGCTCCGACATGTAGCGCATGTCGGCATTGCCTGGGGATTGCACGACCAAGGTCATGGGTTTGAGCAGTACGGGTTTGACGGTACGACCGTCCACCCACTTGTGGATTTCGGCGTGACCATCGGCGAAACTGAGGGCTCCGGACGATCCATGGTTGCTGGCCGGATAATCGATGATGTGGATGGAACCAGGGGCCGCCCCGTCGTTCATCGAGACAGCGAAATCGCCGTAGTTCACGCTGTCCGGGTGCTCATCGATGAACACATAGGCCTGCGATGCCCCCATGCGGTTGAGGTCGCTCCCCTTGCGGAACACCACATACTTGGCCTTGGTGATGTAGCTCAGCCAATCATCCCGGGAATTCATCGCCTGACTCATGGAGAGGCTGCGGACCCGCGCCATGCGTCGCCCACCGATGGTGACGGTGCTGCGATCCCCCGGGCACCGGTAGATGCCCGGCGACTGCGTGTAAGGGGCCAGCTTGGCGTAGTTGGGGTTGGTGAGGTTGGCGAGGTTCGTGTTGTGGCTGTTGCCCGGCGAGTAATCCATGATGCCGCGGACCCAACCTGATCCGTCCGGCGTCAGCTCGTTCCAAACCAGATTGTCGGAGTGGTCGTCGGTATACATCTGCCAGGCCAAGGTCAGCTGCTTCTGGTTGCTCAGGCATTGGATGGACTGGGCCCGGGCCTTCGACTTGGCCAAGGCGGGCAGGAGCATTCCGGCCAGAATGGCGATGATGGCGATGACCACCAGCAACTCGATGAGTGTGAAGGCTGTCGCACGGTCCCGGCGACTGGAACCATGTCGGAGGGGGTGCTGGAGGAAAGCCTTGGGGGACATGTTGCACACGCTAACAAACACCCCTGACGATTCAACCCTGGCGGTGATGGCTCAATTCCATCCCGCTGAGCAAATCGGCTCAATGCTCGGTTTCGCTCGCCATAGGACCCTAGGAGGCAGGTTTGCTTATCGGTGAATTCCCGGGTTTGCTCCACCGCAACCATGACTCCCGCTGAGTGCACTGATCCGGACATTCGACCGAGCCGTGGCCGCTTCTGGACGTTGGACGGAGTGTCGATGATCGGGCGCAGCCTGATGCGGATTTTTAAAACAGCAGGCGGTTGGGTGGCCCTGTCCATGACAGCGGTCGCTGCTGAAAATGCCGCCGCGGCCTTCGATGAAATGGTGCGTTCCACGCCGTGGCGGAGCCCCGCCGAGGCCTTGCGGGCATTCGTGGTACCCGAGGGTTTCGAAATACAGTTGGTGGCTGCGGAACCCGAGATCGGCAAGCCGGTGAGCATGAGCTTCGATGTTTCCGGGCGTTTATGGATCGCCGAGACCCGGGCTTATCCCATCGAGACGTCCACGAACAAGGCGCCCAGCGATGTCATCCGCATCTTGTCGGATTTTGGGGCCGACGGTCGCGCGCGCGGAAATCGTGTGTTCGCTGACGGACTGAGCATGCCCGACGCTGTGGCGCCCTATCGCAACGGGGCCGTGGTGTTCAGCATTCCCCATGTCGTCAGCCTTCAGGATACCGATGGTGATGGACGGGCAGACCGCCGTGACGTGCTCTATGGTCCCTTTGGTGTGACCGACACCCACAACCTCGCCAACAATTTTCGACGGGGCTTCGATGGTTGGTTCTATGGCGGTCAGGGCGTGGGCAATCAGACGCGGGTGAAGGGCACCGATGGCCACCTCCTCGAAATGCGGGGATCGACTTTCCGGTTCCGGGGCGACGGCGTCCGCATCGAGAAGGTGGGCGACGGGCAGGCCAATGTCTTCGGGCTTTGCTTTGATCCCTTGGGCAACCTCTTCACCTCCGACTGTCATTCGATGCCCATTTACCAGGTCATCCATGGCGGGTTTTACCCCGTGTTCGGCAAACCGCACGATGGGTTGGGCTATGCGCCGCAAATGCTGTGGCACAACCATGGATCCACGGCCATTGCCGGCCTCAACCACTGCGATGAGCCGCTGTGGCCAGCGGATTTTCAGGGCAATTTCCTATTGGGCAACGTGGTGACCAGCCGGGTGAATCGCGATCGCATCGAAGATCGCGGTTCCACGCGCATCGCCCATGAAATGCCCGATCTCGTCAGCACTTCCGATCCGTGGTTCAGGCCCGTGGATGTGCAGTTCGGACCCGATGGAGCGCTGTACATCGCCGACTTTTACAACCGGATCATCGCCCATGTGGAGGTGCCCCTGTCTCACCCGGGTCGTGATCGCAGCAGCGGCCGGATTTGGAGGGTGGTGCGCAAGGACAACAGCGGGCGGCCGTTGTTGCGGGTTCGCCCCGATTTCCGGGGGCTGCCTCCGGCGGAACAAGTGCAACAACTCGCCGATCCCAGCTTCGCCCAGCGGCTGGCAGTGCTGAACCACTTCTGCGACCGCACGGATTGGGATGCCTCCATGGAGATCGCCCTGCGTGTGGCGCTCACCACTCGTTCGGCTCCGGTGTCGCTGCGGGTCGGAGCGCTCTGGATCTTGGAACGTCGAGCCTTGTTGAAGTCCTCCGAGTGTCTTTCCGCTGCGCGTGATCCCGAGGCCTTGCTACGCCTCCACGCCGTGAGGGTTCTGGTGGAGCGTCCGGTGGTGGCCGAGGCAGAGCGTACGGTCCTCCTGGCGGCCCTGCGGGATTCGTCAGCTTCAGTCGCACGTGCGGCGGCCGATGGCTTGGCGCGTCATCCGCACTTTGACCACATCGCCCCGCTGGTGGCGCTGAGGCCGTTGATTCCAACCAACGATACCCACCTGCTGTACCAAGTCCGCAAGGCGTTGCGGGATCAGTTGATGGACAGTGCGTCGTTCCAAAGATTTCGTGGGTCCTCCCAGCGGGACGACATATCGACGGAAGGGGTGGCCGATGTGTGTCTGGCCATTCCGTCGTCGGAATCTGCCGCCTTCCTCCTCGATTTCCTGAAGCGCCGACGCCCGTCCGATGCCGGCTTCATGGAACAGCTCCGCCACAGCGCTCGTCATGGGGCAACGGCCGATTTGGAGGCGCTGGTGAGTGTGTTCCGCTCCGATGCATCCCTCAGTCACGGCGTGCAACACGAGTTGTTCGTTGCCATGGAACAAGGAATGGCGCAACGCGGTTTGGCATTGGGAACCGAGATGCGGCAATGGGGGAGCGAGCGGGTTCGATCCATCTTGGCCGACAGCCGTTCGACTCCGGCTCAAAACCTGTTCGCTGCCGAATGGTCGGGGCGACTGGGGGTTCGTGAAGTGGCTCCCGCCCTCCGCCGCCGATCCGGCCCAACGGAGAAATCCGCGGACATGCGCGTGGCCTGTGTCCGGGCCTTGCTGGAAATGGCCGATCCGGAGGCCGAATTCCTCGTGGAGAACCTCCTCAGGCAAGAATCTGTCACGCGGGACCAGCGAACGATGCTGGCACAGGCTGCCATCCGCTTCCGATCCGCGACCGCCATTCCCATGCTCCTGAGGGTTTTGCGTGAGGTGGCCTCGGGAGCGGCGGTTCCCATGGCGGCTGCCGTGTGCGGATCGGCGGAGGGGAGCGATGCGCTGTTGCAGGCCATCGCGGACGGGCGGGCTTCGGCCTCATTGCTGTCGGAGCGCTCGGTTCAGGAGCGAATCCTGTCCGTTCGCCCGGAGTTCAAAGATCGGTTGTCGCAGGGAAACGCCGCCGATCCAGACGCGAAGCGACGACGGGAACTGGTGGCCCAGCGTCAGGCGGATTTCCGCAAATCCGCCCCCGATGCGAAGGCAGGCGCACGGTTGTTCCAAAGCCATTGCATGCCCTGTCATTCGATGGGCGGCCAGGGAGGTCAGGTGGGTCCGCAGTTGGACGGAGTCGGGCATCGCGGGGTCGAGCGATTGTGTGAAGACGTGCTCGATCCCAATCGCAACGTGGACCGTATCTTCCGCTACAGCGTGGTGAGCCTGCAAAATGGGGAGGTCTTCAACCTTTTGTTCCGCCGCGACGAGGGGGAACAGCGGGTCTACGTCAATGCCGGCGGGCAAGAGCAACGCATCGCCCGCAGCGACATTCGTGAAGTCCGCGATTCAGCGGTCTCCCTCATGCCCGACAATTTCTCCGAGGCTCTCTCGCCGAGCGATTTCAACCACCTGTTGGGCTTCCTCTTGAGCCAA
>JACCDP010319871.1_pt1 | contig 21137 bp, 20 predicted proteins | sample 7445841 | NCBI WGS metagenome assembly JACCDP01 (sample SAMN15323441, study PRJNA562643) | freshwater metagenome | isolation source: river surface water | place: USA:Blue River Watershed | collected 2017-08-17
AAGGGAAGCCGAATTTAGAAGTCAGGCTATGCTTAACAGAGTTGCCATGGTTGAAAACACTCAACAGAAAAAACGTCCCTGGTGGAAACTTCAGTAAGCCCGCTGTAATAAGGTAGTTGCTTAAGAAAAGGCATAACAGCTCAGGTAGAAACAAAGTAAGTGAAGTAAAATAGTTTCTACCAATACTTCCTCCCTCACTTCCCCACCTGACATAAGTGTAATAGTAGTAATTTAAAGTGTTAAATAAATTGTTGGTAGTGGTATTTTACCAGTTTGGCAAAAAAATCATGAGCAATTAACGATAAGATCTTAAATTTGCAAAAAAACGTCAGTGTATTAAATTCAAAAACATGAACATGAAAAGAACAGTAAAAGGTGGTAAGAAATGGTTATTGGTATTTGCCCTGATAGCAGGTATTGGAGTTTCCTGTAAAAAGAAGACGAACGATAATAGCCAGAATACTAACGCTACCGTGCAGGTGGTGAGTCGCGATGTAAAAATTGAGTTATCCGGAAACTACTCCGGTAAAATAAATGTGGTGTACACGAATATGGATGGTGTTACAACAGCGCAAACGGGCGTTTCCTTACCCTGGAGCATTTCTTATACCGCAAAACCAGATGTATCATCAATAGCTGTAGGAGGAAGTACATCCAGCACTTCTAATGTTGGTGTTCAGGGGCAAACTCTTACCGCAAAGATAATAGTTGGGGGAGAGGAGAAGAAGTCGACTACTGTTTATTCCGATGCAAACGGGTACATTCAATTGGGTTCGTTGGTGTATCTGTTTTAAGTAGGGAGTTTTATGCGTGAATTTATACTTCGTTAGGACGAAGTATAAATCTAAGCCAGGGAAAGTGTAAAGGATAGCATACAATAACCCGAGAGGCAGGTAATTTGTCTTTAGATGCGGCTTCGGTGTTTGATAGTATTTTTCCCTGTCCGCCGTACGGCAAAATATAGTTCACCTTTGAGTGAGTATGTGTGTTGAACCAGGCAGGCGAGGACTATTTTGCTTAAAAGGAAAGTCTAATGAATAAAATCCAGGAACAGTGTCATAAATCCCCTGTCATTTTCTTATAGTAAAAAGGCAGGTGAATCAGAAACCAGGTACTAAAGATCAAGCCGAAATAATTAACCGAATAGGCTTCATCCAAAAATATATTTAGTAACAAAAAAATAAAATAGGTTAAAGCAAACAATTCAACACCCCATTTTTTCATATACCACACTCCTACAAAAGAAATAAACCTCAGTGCAACCACCAATCCTACAAAGGCAGGCAGCAACTCATGTGCTTTTTTTAGTCCGGGACTAAACACATAAATAAAAGAAAAAAAGGCTCCGGCAAAACCTAAGGAGCAAATAAGGCTGATGATAAAGGGTCGCTTAAATTTTGCCTGCATAACGTATAATTAATTGCTTCTGATAGCTTCCACCGGATCTAACTGAGAGGCGCTGTACGCCGGAATAAAGCCGGAAACAATACCAATTAAGAATGAAATGGTAAAACCTAGAATAACATTACTCCGTGAGAGACTAATCTCCATTCCGCTAATTGCATTACCTGCTGCAAGGGTAGCTAAGAAAATAATGAGCAGGCCAATGGCTCCTCCCAGCAAAGACAAAAAAACAGATTCAGTTAAAAATTGCAGGAGAATAAAATAATTCTTGGCACCTAATGATTTCTGAATGCCGATAAGGGTAGTACGTTCTTTAACAGAAACAAACATAATATTGGCAATACCAAATCCGCCTACCAAAATGGAGAAACCACCAATTATCCAACCAGCCATCCCGATAACTGTAAACATGCTATCGAAAATACTGTTGAGTAAATTCGTTTCGTTAAGGGCAAAATTATCTTCTCCCAATGGTTTAATGCGTCTGGAAGCCCTTAAAATACCGGTGAGTTCGTCTTTCAACTCTTCATTGCTCACGCCATTCTTTGCTTTAACAGCAATATACGGGTATAATAGTTCGTTTTTTAAATCGGTAAAATTGCGCAGGAAATTGAGCGGCAGAATAACCTGATTATCCATACTGTTGCCAATAATACTCTCACCTTGTTTTTTTATTACGCCTATAACTTCTGCGTTACGCCCTGCAATTTTAATAGTTTCTCCAACAGGATTTTTACTCATCGGAAAAAGCACTTCGGCAAGGTGAGCTCCAATTACAACAGCGTTTTTTCCTGAGGCAGATTCCAGATCAGAGAAATAACGACCACTTTCAATATCAAAAGAAGTAACTTTCTCAAAATCTGCACTAACACCACTAATAGTGGCATTATCTACCTGATTATTGCTGTATTTTAACGGTCGTTTAATGTCTACATTTAAGGAAGCATATTCCGATTTCCGGGAGAGTAATCGTATCTTTTCCAGGTCTTCTAATCCGGGAAGTGGCCTGTTCATGAGCTTCCACCAGGGTGTTTTTTCATCGAATACCCAGGGCATTTTTTCAATATAAATAACATTTTTTCCCAGAGTTTCCACACTCCCCCGCATATTGTTTTCTAAGCTATCAACAATGGTAAATACTGTAATAATGGAGAAAATGCCAATGGTAATACCCAGCAGGGATAAAAATGTGCGCAGCTTATTATTGCTTAGCGCCTGCAGGGCAAATAAAATACTTTCCTTAAGAAGAGTTAAAAACAGCATATATCAGGGTATACAAACTCAAAAATAAGGGAAAATAAGCAACTGGCCTATATAGTTTGCTCAACGGTTAAAAGCCGGGATAGGAGAGGTGCCGGAGCTGGTAAATAAAACAACCTTGTATGCCCAACTAACATAACAATACAAGAACTGCTCCTCAAGAGCAATTACATAATAGACTAAAAGGCTTAGCCGGAAACATACCTGCAATAAGGTTTTATATGCGTACCTTGTACTACTGGAAAACCACCGTAAAAAAGTGGTACAACTACACTAAGCGCTTAGTATGAGTATAGAACAACTTACGCTATTTACCCTTTTAGCCTTGCTGGCGGAGTTTCTCGGTACCGTTGGTGGCTTTGGTTCCTCATTGTTTTTTGTTCCATTGGCAGCATACTTTCTGGATTTTCATTCTGTACTGGGAGTTACAGCCTTGTTCCATGTATTGAGTAACATCAATAAAATAATCTTTTTCAGAAAGGGTTTTGATAAAAACCTGGCCATAAAACTGGGGATTCCCGCTGTAGCAGCTGTTATTCTTGGGGCCTGGCTTAGCAGGTATAGTAGTTCCCTGTTATTGGAAAAAGCATTGGCTATTTTTATGATTGTGGTAAGCTTAGTGTTCCTGATATGGAAAAACCTGGTCATTAAACCCAATACCCCAAACACCATTGGCGGAGGTATTATTTCCGGATTCATGGCTGGAATAGTAGGAACGGGTGGGGCTGTACGCGGACTCGTTTTATCTGCTTATGGATTAACGGCTGAGGTATTTATAGCCACTTCCGCTATTATTGACCTGGGAATAGACCTGAGCCGCAGTGTGGTGTATGCCATTAATGGCTTTGTGCATAAAGATGATTTATACCTGATACCCTTGCTGTTTGTGGCGAGCATAGCCGGAACCTGGTTGGGTAAAAAACTTCTGAAGAAAATACCCGAAGAAAAATTTAAAAAACTGGTGTTGATCATGATCATTGGTATAGGGCTCTATACCTTAATCCTGGGTGGGAAATAAATCACTTGTTTTTAGAAATACCTGGAACATAGTAGTCATAAACAAGGGGTACACTGTTCATAAATACTTATTCTGCTACAGGAAACAGGAGAACCAGTTTTTTGGGATATTGTAGGTGATAGGGAGAGAACCGTTAATTCCGCTAAAGCCGGATTATCACGAATAAAAGAAAAAAGAAAGCAAAGGCGTTCTGGTATTTTTTCCCTAATTTTGCGCTTTCCACAAAATATATGAATGATTTAAAACAAATAAAGAGCGCATTGGTTTCTGTATATTATAAAGATAAACTGGAGCCGGTTATTAAAAAACTTCAGCAGTTAGGTGTTACCATATACAGCACAGGAGGAACCCAAAGTTTTATTGAAGAAAAAGGAGTGCCGGTGGTGGCGGTAGAGTCGCTTACTGATTTTCCTGAAATATTAGGAGGCAGGGTAAAAACACTGCACCCCAAAATTTTTGGAGGGATATTGGGAAGACGTGAATTACAAAGTGATGTAGCCCAAATGCAGGAACATGAAATTCCTAATATAGACCTTGTGATTGTTGATTTATATCCTTTTGAGGAAACCCTGGCCAAAGGGGCTTCAGAAGCAGACATTATTGAGAAAATTGATATTGGTGGCATTTCCCTGATCAGGGCCGCTGCCAAGAACTTCAATGATGTGCTTATTGTTTCTTCCAGAAAGGAGTATGAGTCATTGCTAAACCTGTTGCAGGAAAAAAACGGATACAGTGCTAAGGCGGACAGGAAACATTTTGCGGCTAAGGCTTTTGCTATGAGCAGTCATTACGACACGGCCATTTTCAACTACTTCAACGAAACAGAAAACTTACCGGTTTTCAAACAAAGTATATTAACTGCTTCCCCCTTGCGTTATGGGGAAAACCCGCATCAGAAAGGGGTATTTTACGGGCAATTAGAGGCCATGTTCGATAAATTAAACGGGAAAGAGCTTTCCTATAATAACCTGTTAGATGTAGATGCTGCGGTGGCTTTGATGGCTGAATTTGAAACAACTACTTTTGCCATTTTAAAACACAACAATGCCTGTGGTGTAGCCTCACGTCCTCGTTTGCTGGATGCCTGGAAAGATGCTCTTGCCGGAGACCCGGTTTCTGCTTTTGGAGGTATATTAATTACCAATACCAAAATGGATGAAGAAACAGCTGTTGAAATCAATAAATTATTTTTTGAGGTGATTATTGCTCCGGATTATTCAGCGGAAGCCTTACAAATACTGAAATCCAAACCTAACCGCATTATTTTGGTGCAGAAAGCAGTGCAACTGGCGCCCCGCGCTTTCAGAACCTTGTTAAACGGAGTTATTGAACAGGATAAGGATTTGAAAACCGAAAAAGCAGACAATTTTAGTTCAGTAACCATAAAATCCTGCTCCCCGGAAGAAATAAGAGACTTGGTATTTGCGAATAAATTGGTGAAACATACCAAATCGAATACCATTGTTTTAGCAAAGAACAATACCTTACTGGCCAGTGGTACGGGGCAGACTTCCAGGGTAGATGCTCTGAAACAAGCCATAACCAAGGCCAACAGCTTTAACTTTGATTTAAAAGGTGCAGTAATGGCCAGCGATGCCTTTTTTCCGTTTCCAGACTGTGTAGAAATAGCCGATAAGGCGGGTATTACAGCGGTAGTGCAACCCGGAGGCTCCATAAAAGATAAGGAAAGTATTGAGTATTGTAATACACATCAAATGGCTATGGTGTTTACCGGAACCAGGCATTTCAAACACTAAGGGGCTGTTTAAAAAAGATGAAATATAAAATAAGTAAATGTTCATACAAAGCATATCATTACGGGAGAATTATTAATTTTAAGCGTCAAAATCACACTATAAATAGATGAGTTTATTTAATTTTTTATCACAGGAAATTGCGATTGATTTAGGTACAGCCAACACGCTTATTATTCATAATGATAAAGTGGTTGTAGATGAGCCATCTATTGTAGCGGTAGACCGAACTACCGGAAGAGTGATTGCCGTAGGGAAACAGGCGCAGCAAATGCATGGGAAAACGCATGAAAACATTAAAACCATCAGGCCACTGAAAGACGGTGTAATTGCAGACTTTCAGGCTGCAGAAGAAATGATTAAGGGCATGATTAAAATGATTAACCCCGGAAAGCGTTTATTTCAGCCCTCTTTGCGGATGGTTATTTGTATTCCTTCTGGTATTACTGAGGTAGAGAAAAGGGCGGTAAGGGATAGTGCCGAGCATGCAGGAGCTAAGGAAGTGTACATGATACATGAGCCAATGGCAGCGGCTATTGGGATGGGGATTGATGTGGAAGAACCGATGGGTAACATGATCATTGATATTGGAGGTGGAACCAGTGAAATTGCAGTTATTGCTTTAGGCGGGATTGTGTGTGATAAGTCTATACGTATTGCAGGAGATGATTTTACAGCAAATATTGAAGAATACATGCGCCGCCAGCATAACATATTAATTGGAGAGAGAAGTGCAGAAAGGGTGAAAATAGAAGTAGGAGCCGCGATGACAGAAATTGAGAACCCTCCGCTGGATTATGCGGTACATGGCCGCGACCTGATGACGGGTATACCCAAGGAAATTTATGTTTCCTATATTGAAATAGCGCATGCGTTAGATAAGTCTATTTCCAAAATAGAAGAAGCGATTTTAAACGCCCTGGAGATGACACCTCCAGAACTTTCGGCGGATATTTACCGCACCGGAATTTACCTGGCAGGTGGAGGCTCTTTACTGAGAGGATTAGATAAAAGAATTTCCATGAAAACAAAATTACCGGTTCACATCGCAGAAGATCCGCTGCGTGCTGTTGCCCGCGGAACGGGCATTGCACTCAAAAATGTTCACAAATTCCCCTTCCTTATTAAGTAGGGAAATCAAGTCAAGAGTTCAAAGCCAAAACATTAGCCAATTGGCTAATTGTTCCTGGTTTTCCTGTACATCTTCAAATTACCTTTTTTTGGCTTCCCTCACATTTTCAAATTTTCAAATTACTGTGTGGCTTCGAGAGCCCTTTTTAATTAGCTAATTATCTGATGAGCCAATTAGCTAATCGGCTCATCAACACATTGGCTAATTCTCAGTGTGGCTTCAAGCACCCGAATTAATTAGCTAATCAGCTAATTAACACATCGGCTAATTTTTTCTGGCTTTCCCGTACATCCTCAAATTACCTTTTTTTGACTTCCCTCACATTTTCAAATTTTCAAATCAACACATTTTCAAATTACTGTGTGGCTTCGAGAGCCCTTTTTAATTAGCTAATTATCTGATTAGCCAATTAGCTAATCGGCTCATCAACACATTGGCTAATTCTCAGTGTGGCTTCAAGCACCAGAATTAATTAGCTAATCAGCTAATTAGCCAATTGGCTAATTGTTCCTGATTTTCCTGTACACCCTCAAATTACCTTTTTTTGTCTTTTGGCTTTTCCCTTTTGGCTTTAGGATTGCCTGTTAAATAAAAATGAAATACTTTCCTGTTAATACTTCCGCATTTTGGCGGATGTTTGTAATTTTGCAGCTTAGCCTGGTGCAAACAAACAACCACAGATGCGGAACCTCATTAAATTTATTCAAAAACATCACTTCCTTTTTCTGTTCCTTTTATTAGAGGTATTTTGTTTTGTGCTTATTATCCGTAACCAGGGTTATCAAAGCACCAGTCTGTTAAATTCTGCCAATTCGGTATCGGCCAATTTGTATAACATCGTTAATAATGGCAGGGAGTATCTGTTGCTTAAAGATGAAAACCTGAAATTAGCCTCAGAAAACGCCATGCTGAGGAACCAGCTGAAGTCCAGTTACGATGTACTACCACAGAAAACATTTGTTTTACGCGATACCTTATATAGAAAAAAGTATATTTACACCCAGGGAAAGGTGATTAATAGCACCACCAACCGTAGAACCAATTACCTTACACTAAACATTGGGTACCTGCAGGGAGTGGAAAAGGATAATGCCATTGTGAATTCCGACGGAATCGTAGGCGTGGTAAAGGATGTATCGGCGAATTTTTGCACTGCTATTTCGGTGCTGCACAAAGACCAGAAGGTAATATGTAAAGTAAAGAAAGACGGATCATATGGCCCTATGGCCTGGGAGGGTTCAGATTACAGGTACGCTACCCTTACCGATATTCCTACCCATGTTAAGTTAATAAAAGGAGATACCATAGTTACCAGCGCTTTATCAGATATTTTCCCTGAAGGTGTAATGGTTGGCTTTGTAGAACAGTTTGAACGTAAGCAAGGTGACGCTTTTTATACCCTGAAGGTGCGACTGAAACCTGATTTTAAAAAGCTCAACTACGTGTATGTCATTAAAAATGATTACAGGCAGGAACAGGATAGTTTAGAGTTTATTTTGAAAAAACAAGAAGAAATAAAAAATAAATGATCAGCGACATCATCAGAAATATATGGAGGTTTATTTTGTTTTCACTACTGCAGGTGTTGGTCATAAGTCATATTCCCTTAAGCTCCTATTTTATTTTATTGCCCTATGTACTTGTGCTGCTCATGCTGCCTTTTGAAACACCCCGTATACTCACGTTATTAGTGGGCTTTTTATTAGGACTAACCATGGATATGTTTTATGATACGGGAGGATTACATGCAGCTGCTACAACCTTTATGGGCTTTGCACGCTTACAGGTACTCCGCTTAATTTCTCCGAGGGAAGGATACGAGCTGGGAATGAAGCCTACGGTTGATCACATGGGACGTACCTGGTTTAGTACCTATGCGTTTATGCTGATATTTCTACACCATTTTGTTTACTTTAACCTGGAAGTATTTACCTTTTCAGGATTCTTTTTTACACTTTTAAGAATTATCGGAAGCTCTCTGGCAACCTTTATTTTTATTTACGTGATTCAGTTTTTGTTTTACAGAAACGATAAGTTAATGATCTGATACACCAATACGATGAAGTAGTTTAATATGAACAACCAACTGGCAGACAGAAAATTTATTATTGGCGGAGTTTTTGCGGTCATTGTAGTGATATACATAATCAGGTTATTTTATATTCAGGTAATTGATGAGCAATATAAAGATGCAGCCAATAATAACGCATTCCGATACTTAACTGATTATCCGCCCAGGGGCTATATTTTTGACAGAAACGGACAGAAGCTGGTAGTTAACGAACCCTCCTACGATTTAATGGTTATACCCGTTGATGTGAAAGGGTGTGATACAGCTGCCCTTTGTAAAATTCTCAGCATTGATGCCCAAATCTTTAAAAAGAGAATAGAAAAAGCAAAATTTGTAAACGGAAAAAGAAAGTCTTCTGTATTTGAGAAGGCCTTAACCTCTGAGATGTATGCTAAACTACAAGAGAAAATGTTTCGGTTTAATGGATTTTACTTCCAGAAACGATCCATACGCAACTACCCCAGAAAAATAGCAGGCCACTTATTGGGTTACGTGGGAGAGGTAAGCAAAGAGAAAGCAGAAAAAGATCCTTACTACCATGAAGGGGATTATATTGGGGTAAGCGGAATTGAAAAATCGTATGAAGAGCCCCTGCGTGGAAAGAAAGGGGTGCGGGTAGTAATGGTGGACGTACATAACCAGGAAAAAGGCAGTTACCTAAATGGCCAACTCGATACCGCAGGAATTGTAGGCTTAGGACTTACCTGCACCATTGATGCAGAAATACAGGAGTATGGAGAGCAACTGATGAAAGGAAAAAAGGGAAGTATAGTGGCTATAGAACCCTCAACAGGTGAAATCCTCTGCTATGTTTCGTCCCCGGCCTACGACCCTAATTTACTGGTTGGGCATGACAGGGCTAAAACCTTTTCGGCCATGTACCAGGATACACTTTACAATCCATTATTCAACAGGGCAACACAAGCCATGTACCCTCCGGGCTCTATATTTAAACTCATTGATGCCCTGGTGGCTCAAAATGATGGAGTCCTCGGTTTGCATACCGTATACCCTTGCGCCAGGGGTTATCCGCCTATGGGTGGTAAGCCTAAATGTCACCCACATCCGGCAGCCGATTTAACCGCTTCTATTCAGTATTCCTGTAACTCCTATTATAGCTATGTGTTCAGAAGCATTGTTGATCAGCACCGTTTCCCAAAATTTAAAGAAGGCTACCAGCATTGGCGGGATAATGTGATGAGTTTTGGAGTGGGACAAAAACTGGGCTATGATATTCCGTACGAAAAACCAGGCAATGTACCCAGCATAAAGTATTATGATAAGGTATTTGGAGTAAACGGCTGGCGTTCTAACACCATCGTTTCGCTGGGGATAGGGCAGGCCGAGTTAACTATTGTTCCTATACAAATGGCCAACGTAATTTGTGCCATTGCCAATAAAGGATATTACATTACACCTCACGTAATTAAATCGGTAAATGGAGACGAATCTAAAATTGACCCTAAATACAAAGTAAAGCATTATACGGCTGTACAAAACCCGGAATATTACAATAACGTGATATATGGAATGCAGCGGGTAGTGGAGGCAGGAACAGCTGCCGCCTCTAAAATAAAAGACATTGTTATTTGTGGAAAAACAGGTACGGCTCAAAACCCGCACGGAAAAGATCATGCGGTGTTTGTTGCCTTTGCCCCACGCGATAATCCAAAAATAGCAATTGCCTGTGTGGTTGAAAACTCAGGTTTCGGGGGCACCTGGGCGGCGCCAATAGTGAGTTTGGTAATAGAAAAATACCTGAAAAGAAAAATTGAAGCTAAAGAGCGACTGGCCATTGAGAAAAGAATGCTGGAGGCAGACTTAATCCTGGGTAAAAATGTTCCACCCGAAAAACACCATTAATTGTGAGAGGAAAAGAAGATAAGCTTTTTTACAATGTTGACAGGGTTATGCTCTTGCTCTATATCTTATTGGTGTTTATGGGATGGCTTAATATTTATGCGGCTGTGTACAACGATTTGCATAGCAACATACTGGATATTTCGCAGAAATATGGCAAGCAACTAATCTGGATAGGAGGGGCTGTTGTGCTGGCCATTATCATACTCATGATAGAAGCAGATTTTTATACGGTGTTTGCCTATGTGTTTTACGGGATAGTATTGGCAGCCTGTATAGCTGTTCCTTTTCTGGGTAAGGAAATCAAAGGCAGTAAGTCCTGGTTCAGGATAGGAGAAGCGGGCATACAACCTGCAGAGTTTATGAAATTTGCTGCCAACCTGGCTCTGGCCAAATTCCTCAGTAACGTTAACCTGAAGATTGAAGAACACTTTGGAAGCAGCTCTACCCTTTTTGAGAAATATAAAAACACCATTGTTGCCGGAATAATTATTGGAGCACCATTATTAATCATTAAGGTATTACAAGATGAAACGGGTTTAGCTATCGTATTCATTGCTTTTGTATTTACCTTGTACCGCGAGGGTTTATCGGTAAATTTTTTGCTGATTGGCTTGTTGGGGGCCATGTTATTTGTGCTGGCTTTGCTGGTGGTAAATAAATACCTGTTCATTACCATAGGTGTATTTAGCTTGCTTTCCTTTCTGTTTATTAAACGAAACCGTAAAAACTTTTTTCTCGTATTTCTTACGGCCTCTATGGCTTGTTCCATGGTAATGGGAACCAGTTATTTATACGAACACTTAGAGCCCCATCAAAAAGTGCGCATCGATGTGTTACTGGGCAGGGGAACGGTAGACTTAAAAAAGGAGGGTTACAATGTTAACCAGGCTAAAATTGCCATTGGCTCTGGAGGCTTTTGGGGAAAGGGTTATTTAAAGGGGACACAAACAAAATACGATTTTGTTCCTGAGCAGGATACTGATTTTATTTTTTGTACCGTAGGGGAGGAATGGGGTTTTATTGGAAGTGCTTTTGTTATTTTATTACAGTTAGCCTTAATATTACGAATTATCTATATCTCCGAAAGGCAGCGCTCTTCATTTAGCCGTATTTATGGCTATGGCGTAGCCAGTATTTTATTTTTCCACTTAGCCATAAACATTGGTATGACCATAGGACTGGCTCCGGTTATTGGAATACCTTTGCCATTTTTTAGTTATGGAGGCTCCTCACTCTGGAGTTTTACTATCTTGCTTTTTATTTTTATAAAATTAGATGCTAACAGGCTGTTGATATTGAGGTAGGCAGAATGCAGACGATATTAAAGTGTTGGAATTCTTTTCCACAAGAATAGGAACACACAGCACAGCCGGATGAATGCAACTACTAACTAAAATGGGTTGCGAATACTTCGAGGCTCTTTGAAGGGACAAACAAATTTTTCCGGTGTTCCTGCTTCTGAGTCTATCTGTTATTGGGAATGGTTGCTGTAAGTAATTGCGGTTCACCCAAAATATCAAGAGGTCTAATGTTAACTGAAAAGGTATTTTTATAAAATGAATTTGATTCTTTTAGCGAAGAATATTGAAGGATAAATGAAGAGATGAACGAGGCAGAGACTTGTGAAAAAAGCAGAGTAGTAGAGGGGATTTAGAATGTTATTCATTACACAAAAAAATGGCAGAAATCTTTCATTGTTTTTCAATAAACGCTTCTATAAGCCAGGTGTTTGATATCATTTCAACGCCCAAGGGGCTTGATAAATGGTGGGCAAAAACATCTTCCGGGAAAGCAGCAATTGGTGAAACATTTCAGTTGTATTTTGAGCCGGACTATCATTGGACAGCAGTGGTTTCAAAACTTGTACCTAACTATGAGTTTGAATTAACCATGCTTACTTCAGACGAAGACTGGGAAGGAACCAGGGTAGGTTTTAGTTTACGAACATGAACAATGTTACAGAAGTGTAATTTTACCATAAGGGTTGGAAGGAAGAAAACAAGCATTTTCGTATTTCAAATTTCTGTTGGACCATGTACCTGAGAATACTAAAACGAAATCTGGAATTTGGTGAATGGGTTCAATATGCTGACAGGCTTCATGCCTAACACAAAAATAATTCAATATGGCCAAAACAAATTTAAAAGATGGCGACTTTTGTAAAGTAATTGCCGGAACCCACAAAGGAAAATCGGGATATGTGCAAGACATAAACACCAGTAAAACGGGGCAAATTACTATCACTGTTTTGCAGAAAAACGGAGTGAGGTTTAAAACACTTGGAAAAAGCGTAGAAGTAACAAAAGATGAACCACAGGTATGAACCCTAGGGCTCAAACCTGGGTTTTTTCACTGGTGTTCGTTTTAATTTTCGTTTAAATTCATAGGGAGGGGTTTTATCAAGCAGCAATGCTTCGTTAAGTATTTCTCTTAGGACATTGTTTTGAATGTTGGCGATATGGTCAATGTCAATACTACGTATTTGTTTGCGGCCATTATTTTGTAGAAGCCCGTGAGTATTTGACAATTCATTACCTCTTAAAAAAGTAAGCTCTACGGTATTTCGTTTTGTTGGTTTCAAATAACAAATCCAGCTTTTTCCGTAATAGCAGGGGCTCTTAAAAGTTATTTTAGAGGTTAAGTTGTAATCATTGGTTAATAAATGATGAAAATGCAACAGAACTTCTCTCTGTCGCCCTTCTATTTGATATATGAGGGTTTCAATTGCTGTCATTGTCATTCTCTTTTTTGAAATTAGTGCAGGTGCTCTTGCTACATGATGAAGATAAAGAAGAAAATTAATGTAGCGGAACATTTTCAATAAGTTTCTGTTGGGCGAATGCAGACATTGGAAAAATGACCTGAAACTTGAGTAACATGCATCCTGGCTGTGTCTTTCATTCTTTCTGTTTAACCAAGTGCCTGATTCTGGTTCATGTTCCGGTTCAACTGAAATAGCTGAAAATAAATAGAACTGATAAAAGAATCGAAAGAGTATCATTTTGAGTACACCTTAAGAGCAAATAGTCAATAGTAAATAGCGAATTTAATAAATAACGAATTCAGATAAATAATTTATAAAACAGCAAAGGACCATTCAACTTCTAACCAGTATAAATGAATAAGGAAAATGTAAGATGATGTAATTTTTCTACTGGTGTGGGACTAACTTTAAGTTAGAAAGGCGTAAGTAGAATAGCATGAACTATCTTTAGCAGACCCCACTCAGGCTCTGTAGTTGGTAATAGCCTACATGAAACTAACACTTATTACAAGCCCAACTCTGCCATCGGAAAGTGAGTTTCCGCCACTACTGTTAAAAACAGTTCAACTTAAAAATTAGAAGTGATAAAGGCACAAACCATTAGTCCGTGCCTTTACAAATTTAGTTTCTGCTAATCCTACTCAACCATCTCCAGTACTGCGGCCTTGGCCGATAAAGCATCCTTTATTTTTTGTTCTATGATTTCAGCTAAATCCGGATTATCCAGAAACACCTGCTTCACGGCATCACGCCCTTGACCTAATTTTTGGTCTTCATAACTGAACCAGCTTCCGCTTTTCTTAACAATGTTATGTTCTACACCCAGGTCAATAATTTCACCAACTTTACTGATTCCCTCACCAAATAAAATGTCAAATTCAGTTTGACGGAAAGGCGGAGCTACTTTATTTTTAATGACTTTCACCCTTACCCTGTTTCCGCTTACCTGTTCTCCATCTTTAATCTGACCAGCTCTGCGAATATCTAAACGAACAGAGGCATAGAATTTAAGCGCATTTCCTCCGGTAGTGGTTTCGGGGTTACCAAACATCACTCCTATTTTTTCACGTAATTGGTTAATAAACATACAGCAGCAACCCGTTTTATTAATAGTGCCGGTAAGCTTACGCAGGGCCTGACTCATTAATCTCGCCTGCAAGCCCATTTTGCTGTCGCCCATTTCCCCTTCAATTTCGGCTTTGGGGGTTAAGGCTGCAACAGAGTCAATTACTACCAGGTCTACAGCCCCCGACCGAATCAGGTTTTCTGTAATTTCCAGCGCCTGTTCTCCATTATCGGGTTGGGAGATAAGCAAACTTTGTATGTCAACTCCCAGTTTCTCCGCATAATGGCGGTCAAAGGCATGTTCCGCATCTATGATGGCTGCAATGCCTCCGGCTTTCTGAACATTGGCAATGGCATGTATGGCGAGTGTAGTTTTACCGGAAGATTCAGGGCCATATATTTCAACAATACGTCCTTTGGGATAGCCTCCTATTCCCAGGGCTATGTCTAATCCTAAAGAGCCGGAAGATATAGCTTCCATGGGTTCTATGGCATTGTCGCCCAGTTTCATAATGGTACCTTTGCCATAGGTTTTTTCTAATTTATCAAGTGTAAGCTGTAAAGCTTTTAATTTCTCAGAGTTTACCGATTTTTGGTTTGCTTCCGCTGATTCGTTTTTCTTAGCCATGATATATTTAGTTTATTGTTTACAATTATTTATTTTAGTTACTTAGTTAAGTAGTTAGCCATGGAGTGAATAAGGTTTATGCTTATCATCGTTAATATCCTGCTCTTTGTGTTGAGTGTAAGTTCAGTGCTTAACCAGTAGTTCTTGCCTGTCATTTACAACCTGAGCAAATGCTTTATTTGCTCACTGTGTTCTTTGGTTTTTACCCCATTGATAATTTCCTGAATCAAACCTTTTTCATCAATGATAAAGGTAGTTCTGATAATTCCATCAAAAACCCTTCCCATAAATTTTTTGCGGCCCCAAACGTCGTAAGCCCGAATGATGTTCATGTCAGGATCACTGAGCAGGGAGTAGTTTAACCGAAACTTTGAGGCAAACTTATGGTGAGAATTCACTGCGTCTGCACTTACCCCAAGTACTTCAATTCCTTTTTGTTGAAAGAACAGGTAATTTTCTTCCAGGTTACATGCCTCGTTGGTACACGAAGGGGTGTTATCTTTAGGATAAAAAAAGAGTATTACTTTTTTTCCTGTAAACTGAGACAAACCTATTTCCTGTTCAAACTGATTCAAGGCTTTAAAATCGGGCGCTTTGTCTCCTTTTTGCAAGGAGCTTTGGTGGCCAACAAATACTTCTACATCCATAGTTTATAATTCAGCTTCAAATGTTACCGGCAAACCCTCAAATTATCTAAATTTGCCTTTCACTTCAAAGAACATTTCAATTTTTCTTAACTATAAAAGCAAAGGTAAAATTTTATGATTAAATATTAATCAATTTTGTGGTTAGATTTTAACATATTTAACAAATTGTTGAAAATCAACAGAATAAATTTTAAGGGAATGAGAAATTTACCTTTAGTAGGAGGGATGTAACAAAGATAGCAACCTTGATGATAAGTGAAGGAACTTAGTAACATTAACAAATTTCAAATTATGGCGGCGCATTTATTGGTTTAATGAGCTTTAATTATTTTATGAAACTCCTGTTGTCCATCTTTACTAATTTGCAGGAAATATATACCGTCCGGTAAATGCGAGAGGTGTAAGCGTAAACTGTTTGTATATACATACTGCTCATCTTGGATGATTATGTTACCTCTGGCTCCTAAAATTTTATAGCCAATGGTTTGATGAACAGGTAAATTGTCAATAATAATATCCTTAGTAAAAGGATTAGGATACACAGTGCTTGAATAATTTAAATTTTCGCAGTTTTGTGAAGCGGGGTCAAATACCATTGACCTGCTATCATAATCTGTTTGACGCAGACGGTAATAATGTGTTTTGTAAAACGTTTCAGTAGCGTTATTAGTAAAGGTGAATTCATATTTTTTTGTTTCAAGAGAATTTCCAGCACCATTTACGGCGCCCATTTTTATCCAATTCAGTGAGCCATCAGCTGAAATACTATCCCGCTCAATGGTAAAAAAATCATTATTGGTTTCGGTGGCGGTAGCCCAGCTAAATTGTAATAGTTGCTGATTATTTTGATTTACGCACTCTACCGTAAAGTACATAAGCTCTATGGGTAATATCACCGAACACAAACCGGAAGGTGAAACAGGTGAAGTTCTTTGGGTATTTGAATTATCTCCTAATGAACCATAGGTATTATCGCCAAAGGTTTTAACACTGTTGTCTTGTTTTACGGCAATGGTAAAATCCGAATTATTATTTGATATAAGGGCAGAAAGGTTGGTAATGCTACCTCCCACCGCTACAGGGGTTGCACGATTGGTGTTGGTTCCATCTCCCAGTTGGCCGCTTGCATTTCTTCCCCATCCCCATCCGGTAAAATTACTTTTTATAGCCAATCCATGATCAGATCCTGCAGAGATGGCTACAACCCCGGTTAAACCACTTACCTGCACTGGTGTATGCCTATCGGTGGTAGTGTTGTCGCCAAGATTATAATAGGTATTTCTGCCCCATGACCAAACGGTTCCATCACTCTTTAAAGCGTAACTGGTGTAATATCCTGCTGCAATTGCAATGATACTGGTTAAACCACTCACCTGCACCGGAGTAATTCTCCAGGTGGTGGTATTGTCGCCAAGCTGGCCATAACCATTAGATCCCCATGACCAAACTGTCCCATCACTTTTTAAAGCCAAGCAGTGCCTGCCACCGCCGGCTATTTCCGTAATGTTTGTAATTGTACTCACCTGAACGGGAGTTGTTCTGTTGGTATAAGTACCATCGCCCAATTCTCCTGTACCATTATAGCCCCATGCCCAAACAGTTCCATTACTTTTTAATGCCATTCCAACTAAGGTGGTAGTTGCAATTCTGGTAACAGATGTAAGTCCGCTTGTTTGTGTAGGTACGTGACGATCCGTGGAAGTACCATCTCCAATCAGGTTATTACCGTTCCAACCCCATGCCCATACTGTTCCATCACTTTTAAGAGCATGTGAGTGATAATCGCTGGCAGCTACCGCAGTTACTGAAGTGAGGCTGCTAACCGCCACGGGTGCATACCTGATGGTAGTAGTATTATCACCTACCTGACCCATTCCGTTATATCCACATGCCTGAACGGTTCCATCTGTACAAACAAACAAGGAATGGTAAAGCCCGCCTGCAACTAATTGTGTTTGTGCAAGAATTGAAGTATAACAGGTAAGGAAAGAAATAGTGAAGCAGACTAAAACAAATTTCTGATCTACCCTGAAATAATTTTTTACCATATAAGAGAATATATCCTTAAGTTATAAAACTTTCAGCTATTTATCTACTTTATAGGCGGTATATTGCCTCATCCAAAGGAATGATATTTGCCCTATGCAGGGTTAACTACTTTTTCGCATAGAGGTGACGTCCCTGCTTGCCGCAGGCAGGCGCACGAGCGGGGTAAAAGTTGGGGTTTACAGTGAGCGGAGGTTCAAACCCGGAGTTCATACCTGAGATCACAGGGAATCTTTTTCTTTCAATTGCATATATTCAGCCAGTTGTTTTTCGTGGCTTAGGTCGCTGCTTTGAAGGGCGCGAATAATGTTTGCTCTTTCGGAGGCCGTTTTATTCTGACTCAGTTTTTCTTTAGCCTGAATTTCTGTAACGTTTATCTTAAACGCACATAATCCTTTCAGCATGGCATCTTTATAGGCAGTTGGTTGTTTTTCCCATTGCTGCAGGTAACCCTGTTCAAAGCAAAGAATGGTTTTTTCCAATACCTGAAGGGTTTCTGTTTCATCGCTTATAAGCTGGACTTTTCCATAGGCATGTACGGCTATGTAATTCCAGGTAGGAACATTCATTTCTTTTTCGTAATGCCGGGGGGAAATATAGGCATGTGGCCCAGAAAAAATAACCAGTACAGTTGCTGCACCAAGGCTTGTTAATTGTGAATTTGCCCTGGCCATGTGGGAGTGTAAAATAATTTGACCTTCCGGATTTTTGGAAACCAGAAAAGGCAAGTGAGTAGCTACCGGAGCATTAGCGGAAGTGGAAATTAAAAGGGAAAAATTATAGCGTTGCATGAACAGAAAGGCTGCCTCCTGATCCATGGTATGATAATGAGATGGAATATACATGTTTGGAAGTGAATGATGTGAGATAAAATTATGAAGAAAACACATGTGTATAATGGATTCCAGTATTTATTTTTTAGAATCGCCCTTGCTGTATATTTGCTGAATGATCTCAATAAGCGAAATCGTAACAAATTATATGCTTTCCTAAAACACGCACAATACTTATCTATAAACCTTACTGGTCTTAATACACAAGTTTAACTGACAAAAAATTACGCTATTAATTTTTAGGTTAAATTATGTACCTTCGGCATATTGTAAGAAAAGGCAGACTAATGTTGAGTAATTAGTTTCCATTCAGGCATTGAACTAAAACCATAGACTAATTGTAGTGGTGCAGTTTCCGGCAAATTATAAAGAGAGCCTATACAATATGGATTGGTAATGTAAGACTCAGAAGCCTGTATGAAAACATCTTCAAACACCTGAATTTGGGTGCATAAGCAAATATCCGGACGTTCTTTGTAGGATTTTAATTGTAAAGCAGGACTAATGTATTGTTGATTAGTAATTCTTGTGAATTTGTCAAGACAGAAAACGGGCAGGTATTCAGTTACCGGGTTAGGTTTTTCTTGTGATTCAGTAGAAGCGATAAGTGTGTTGATGCTATCGGGAAACAAACTTTCCTGATTGAAAAGTGAAGTGTACAGACCAAGGGAAATTTTTTGAGGGATTAAAATACCGCTCGCAGCTAATTGAGGAGCAAGGTTAGTACTGATACTCACCTGTGGCTCGCGGGTTAGGGCAGTAAACATAGTTTCAGTAATCAGTAAATCCATGTGCCAGCCTTCAGGCAGCTTATAGGTACTGGCATCTCTTTGCTCAACACGGTAAAGCAAATGGTTCAGGTATAGCTGTTCCCATGTTTGTTGCACATGAGTGACAGAGGTGGCTTGAATGTCTATTAGGAGAACAGATACCGGGGTGTCGGGAAGTAATGTTAAAACAGGACAAAGCAAGGGTGCATAGGGGCCACAACCTGCATAGAGTATATGAATAGTTTTGCCCTGGTTTTGTTGTTGAAGCACCTGAATAGCCTGGTATACGCCTTTTATAAAGCGGGCAGTTCTGATGGGATCATTTAAGCAATCGGCAGCCTGAGAGGTAGAAAGTGCTATTCCTCTTGTTAGTTGTAGTTCAGGATGAATGGCGTTAGAAACAGGAATGGGGAAATGTTGTTGAAAAAACGCACTAATTTCTTGAGCAGCCTCAATTTCTTTTTTAACTGTAGTAGTCGCAATCACTTGTTGACAGATAGCGCTTAATTGAAGTTGTAGCGTATTCATACATTTAAAACAATAAACATCAAATATATGACTCTAAGTAAACCAAAAACAACAACAAAAACAATAAACAAATACCTGTTAGGTATTTCATGCTGGCTGCTTATCCATGCAGGTACTACGCTTGCACAAACAACAGAGACGTTTGAGACGGAAGTCTCTGGTTCAACTTCGTTCACAGATAATGGTCAGGTATTTAATATTACTACACAGATTCCTTCAGGGAAGTTATTTGATATTCAGACAGGATTTTCTGGAACCGGATGGAATGGAACAGCAGCTGATGATCGTTATATTGATAATGACGGGAATGGAATCGCAGGAGGTGGAGTTTCCTTTACAATATCCAGCTCAGGAGCAACAGCCTTTCTGCTAAAGAAGATGTATTTGTATTTGGCTAATACTAGTAATAATATTAATGTTAGCGGTACATTAACCATAGTTGGTAAAAAGGCAGGATCTACGGTGTTTACAGCTACATCTTCACCAGGCTTTAATAATACATCTTTAGCTACGAATAACGGTTTTACCCTCATAGACATGTCTGCATTCGGAGGAAGTAATAACAGCAATAGTAGTATAGATCAATTTGTAATTACTACTACCACATCTTTTGATTATGTTGCGCTGGATGCCATGACCTGGGCTGCGGCACCTACACCAACAGTTTCAACCAGTGGCACGTTAAGCGCTTATACGGCATGTAGTGGTACAGCTTCAACTTCCAAAAACTTTACAGTTAGTGGTAGTAGCTTAACTGCCAACCTAACAGTTACTGCCCCAACAGGTTTTGAAGTCTCTACAACCTCCGGTTCGGGGTATGCCTCAAGTTTATCCCTGACACCAGTTAGTGGAACAGTTAGTTCAACAACTATTTATGTACGAATGGCCAGTACTGCTACAGGCTCACCTTCGGGTAATGTGGCATGCGCTTCTAGCGGTGCAACAACAGTTAATGTAGCAGTTAGTGGTGTGGTAACTAACATTTCTGTATCTGAATTAAGTAAAACTAATGTTTCCTGTAATGGCGGAAGCAACGGCGCAGCTTCCGTGACTTTGTCTGGCGGAACAAGCCCTAATACCTATAACTGGACACCGGGAAATCCTACAGGTGATGGCACTTCAGCTGTTTCGGGATTAACTGCTGGAACCTGGACTTGTACCGTAACCGATGCAAATGGTTGCACAGGAAATAGTGGGTCTATAACCATAACACAGCCCACAGCTATCAGTGCAACAACTTCATCACAAACCAATGTTTCCTGTAATGGCGGAAGCAACGGCTCAGCAACAGTAAGTCCTTCCGGCGGCACATCACCATACACATACAGCTGGGCACCTTCGGGCGGAACATCAG
>JACCDP010876460.1_pt1 | contig 21135 bp, 23 predicted proteins | sample 7445841 | NCBI WGS metagenome assembly JACCDP01 (sample SAMN15323441, study PRJNA562643) | freshwater metagenome | isolation source: river surface water | place: USA:Blue River Watershed | collected 2017-08-17
AAAAGCGCTCGCAAGGCCTGTCGGCGTTCCTGCTGGACCTTCGCGAGTGAGTGGGCAAGAGCATCACCGTGCGCCCGATACGCAACATGGTGAACCACGAGACCAACGAGATCTTCATCGACAACCTGGAGATCCCGGTCGAGAACCGTATCGGCGAGGAAGGCCTGGGCCTGAAGTACATCCTGGACGGCCTGAACGCCGAGCGCATCCTGATCGCGGCCGAATGCATCGGTGACGGTTACTGGTTCGTCGACAAGGCGCGTGACTACGCCAACGGCCGCCAGGTGTTCGACCGCCCGATCGCCAAGAACCAGGGCGTGCAGTTTCCGATTGCCCGCGCCTTCGTGAATGTGGAGGCGGCCAGCCTCATGCGCTACGAAGCGGCGCGCCTGTTCGACGCGCAGCAGGCTTGCGGCGCGCAGGCGAACATGTCCAAGCTGCTGGCGGCCGATGCCTCGTGGGAGGCCGCCAACGTGTGCCTGCAGACGCACGGGGGCTTCGGCTTTGCCGCCGAATACGACGTCGAGCGCAAGTTCCGCGAGACCCGTCTGTACCAGGTTGCGCCGATCTCGACCAACCTGATCCTGTCCTACGTGGGTGAACACGTCCTGGGCATGCCCAAGTCGTATTGACCGCGCAGGCTGTTCCCATGGCCATCGACCACCCGTACGACACCCTCACACTGCAGGTCCTGGACGGCCAGGTCCTGCAGGTGACGCTGGACCGGCCGGAGGTCGGTAACGCGATCAACACCCGCATGGGCCAGGAGCTGCTGGCGCTGTGGCAGGGGCTGACCGAAGACGCGCAGGGCGTGCGCTGCGTGGTGCTCACTAGCGCGGGCGGGAAGATCTTCTGCGCCGGCGGCGACCTCAAGGAGCGCCACGGGATGACCCGGGCGCAGTGGACCCACCAGCACGAGATCTTCGAGCGCGTCACTTTCGCGATGACCGACCTGCCGCTGCCGCTGATTGCCGCGGTCAACGGTCATGCCTTCGGCGGCGGCCTGGAGATGGCGCTGTGCTGCGACTTCATCCACGCGAGCCGCGCGGCCCGCTTCGGCCTGCCGGAGGTGACGCTGGGCATCATGCCGGGCATGGGCGGCACGCAGAACCTGCCGCGTGCGGTGGGCCAGCGGCGTGCCCGCGAACTGCTCCTGACGGGGCGTGCCTTCACCGCGCAAGAGGCCTTCGAGTGGGGCCTGGTGAACCAGCTGGCCGAGCCAGAGGCGCTGCTCGCGGGCGCGCTGGACTGCGCTCGCACCATCGCGCGCAACGCACCCCTGTCGGTACGGCAGATCAAGCGCTCGGTCCGCTACGGCGGCCAGATGGACATCCACAGCGCCTACCGCTTCGAGATCGAGGCCTACAACCAACTGGTGGACACCGAGGACCGGCGCGAGGGCGTGGCGGCCTTCAACGAGAAGCGTCCGCCGGTGTTCCAGGGGCGCTAGCGCCGATGACCGTCAAGCCACAGCCCACGCCGTCGTGGAGCGGCTGGCTGGTGCAAAGCCTGCAGCGGCCGGTTACCGAGGCCGACCGCGCACGCGCCGCTCACCACCTGGTGGACTGGCTCGCCTGCGCGTATCTGGGTCGCGCGAGCGAGACCGGACAGGTGATGGCGCAGTGGGCCGCGCGGCAGGCACCGGGACCCGCCTGGGCCTGTGGGCATGCCGGCCTGCATCCCGCCGAGTCCGCTCGCTTCAACGGCAGCCTCGGCAGCCTCCACGAACTCGATGATGTGCACCGCGAGGCGGTGGTCCATCCCGGCGACACGGTGATCCCCGCGGCGCTGGCGATCGCCCAGCGCGAGGCGTGCAGCGCACGCGATCTGCTCGATGCGATCGTGGTGGGCTACGAGGCTGGCATCCGCCTGGGCCTGCTGGCGGGAACCGCGCATTACCAACACTGGTACAGCACCGCAACCACGGGCGCGTTTGCCAGTGCCGTGGCCTGTGCCCGCCTGCTGCGCCTGCCGACCGAGGCCCTGCAGCAGGCGCTGGCCCTGGCCGGCATGCAGGCCAGCGGTGTGTGGCAGTGTCGGCTCGAGCCCGGTGTGGCCAAGCAGGTGGCCACTGGCCATGCTGCGCAGGCCGGCCTGGTGGCCGCCGACCTCGCCGCCGCAGGCGCCACCGGTCCGCGGGCGATCCTGGAGGGCGAGCATGGGTGGTTGCGTGCGACCGGGGTCACGCCCGACCCCCAAGCGGCGCAACGACACCTGCAGGCGGCGCCCGACGCGTCCTGGCTGTTGCAGACGGTGAGCTTCAAGCCCTGGCCCGCGTGCCGGCATGTGCATCCGGCCATTGCCTGCGCGCTACAAGCGCACGCGAAGGGCCTGCAGCCGCAGGCGGTCCGGCGGATCGAGCTGGCGACCTATGCGGTGGCCATCGCCTTCGCCGACCAGCCCTCGCCAGCCACGCCGCACGAGGCGCGCTTCAGCCTGCAGCACGCGGTGGCCTGGGCCCTGTGTCATGGCGATTTCTGGTTGAACGCCAGCGCGCCGCCCGCCTGGCAGGAGCCGGCCTGTGCCGCCCTGCGCCAGCGGGTGGAGGTCTCTTGCGGTCCGCTGCAGGAAGCGCGCTACCCGGGGCGCTTCAGTGCGCGCCTGGCCGTGCATCTGGAGGACGGCACGGTGCAGGTGTTCGAGGAGGACAGTGCGCTGGGGGATCCCGAGCAGCCGATGACGCCGGGGCAGTTGCATGCCAAGGCGCACCGGATGCTGGTGGATGCGGGCCTGCCGCGCACCGACGCACAAGGCCTGATCGAGCAGGGCCTGAACCTGCCGGCGCAGGAGGGTCTTCAGGATTGGTGGCGGCGGCTGCAGGCCCTGGCCCCGCCGCGCGCCTGAGGGGCCTTCAGTCCCAGAGGGTGTCCAGCGCAGGCGCGAGCGACAGCAGGCGCGCATCGTCGCCCGGCGCCGCGAAGAACTGGCACGAGGCCGGCAGGCCCTCGTCGGGCCCCGAGCCTGCCACGACCGGACACGGAAAGGCCAGCGCCGGCAGGCCCATCGCATTGGCCAATGCCGCGAGATCGGCCTGGCTGGCGGGCGCGGGCTGACCCTGCGGGAAGCTGCATTGTGGCGTGGTGGGCAGCATCCACACATCGACCTCGTCGAAGCATCGTGCGGCCAGGGCTCGCAAGGCCATGACGCTGGCCTGCGCGCGCTCGCGGCGGGCGGGGTCCAGGGTGTGGCCGTAACGCAGCATCTTGACCAGGTCGGGGCTCAGGCCTGGCCACTCGGGCCCCAGCGCCGCGAGCCAGTACGCGGCGCCTTCCCATTCGCTCATAAGCAGCGCGTTCAGGCGCAGGCGCGCGGGCTCCCAGCCGGGCAGGGACACCGGACGCAGCACCGCGCCGCCTGCCTGCAGGCGTGCGCGCGTGCGCTCCCAGGCGGCGCGTACCGCAGGCGTCATCTCGACGGCCTCGGCCTGCGCAGGCCAACCCACGCGCAGGCCGTCCCAGACGGCTGGTGCGGGCAGGGGCTGGCGCAGCAAGGCGCAGGCCACCAGGGACAGGTCGCGGCCCGTGCGCGTGAGCGGGCCCACGGCATCGAGCGTGGGGCTCAGGGGCACGATGCCCTCCAGCGAGGCTGCGCCCCGCGAAGGAATGAAACCGAACACCCCGCAGTACGCGGCGGGGATGCGCACCGAGCCCAGGGTGTCGGTGCCCAGTGCGGCGGCGCACAGGTGGCCGGCCACCGCCGCGGCCGACCCGCCGCTGGAGCCGCCGGGGGTGTAGCCCGCTCGCAGCGGGTTGATGCAGCGGCCGTACACCGGGTTGTCGGTGGTGGCGCCCAGTGCGGCTTCGTGCAGGTTCAGTTTGCCCATCAGGACTGCACCCGCATCGGCGAGCGCCTGCCACGCCGGCGCATGGCGTGTGGGGATGCGCCCGGCGAAGGCGGCGGTGCCCGCGGTGCAGGGCATGCCGGCGACATCGATGTTGTCCTTGAGGGCCACCGGCACGCCATCGAGCGGGCCGAGGGCGTGTCCGTCGCGCCAGCGTGCCGCGCTGGCGGCCGCCTGGGCCAGGGCCTCGTCGGCCGCGACGTGGATGAAGGCGCGCAGCGCGGTGTCATGCTGCGCCACGCGCTCGAGGCAGGCGCGCGTCACCGAAAGCGGGTCGGCACGGCCCTGCGAATAAGCCGCGTGCAAGTCGGCCACGCCCCAGCGCGTGGGGTCGGTGTCGGCGGGCAGGGGGAGGGCGCGCGGGGCGGTCATGCGGGGGCCTTGGGCTGCAGCGGCGAGGCAGGCGACGGCGACGAAGGCCAGAGCACCGAGGCAATGGCGACCACGATCAGCACGATGGCCGTCCAGTCCTGCCAGTACAGGGGCTCCTCGAGCAGCACCGCGCCGCTGAACACGCCCAGCACCGGGATGAACATCACACTCAGCGTGGAGGCCAGCGGGGGCAGGTCGCGCGCCAGGGACAGCCAGGTGGCCTGCGCGAACACGAACACGCCGAAGGCGTTGTAGACGATGGCCATCCAGGTCAGAGGTGGCGGTGCGCTCCACTGCGGGCGATCGAAGGTCCAGGCCAGGGCCGACATCAGCAGCGTGGTCATGGCGGTCATCCAGAACACGATGGTGAGCGTGGGCACGGTCATGCGGGTCTGGCGCACCTGCTGCGTGCCCAGGCCCCAGAAGGCGGCACCGATCAGGCCCATGGCCACGCCCAGTGGCTTGCCGGTCAGGGTGCTGAACTCGTGCCACAGCAGGAGCGTCACGCCTGCGGCGGCGGCCAGGATGCCGAGCCAGCCCCGGCGCTGCATCTTCGCGCCGAACCAGAGCACGCCAATGACCGCGGAAAAGATCGGCATGGTGTAGCCCAGGATGGCCGAGCGTCCGCTGGAGAGGTTCTGTACCGCCAGGATGATCAGCACATGCCAGAAGAACATGTTGGTGGTCGCCAGCACCAGCAGCTCGCGCCATTGGGCGCGCGGCACGGTGAAGGGGACTTTGCGCAGGTACAGCACCAGGGCCAGGAAGGGCAGGCCCAGCCACATGCTGATGCTGCGGAAGGTCAATGCCGGATAGCCCGTGACCCCCATCTTGAGGATCGGCCAGTTGATGCCCCACACCACGGTGAGCACCACCAGCAGGACGAGTTGTCGGCGGGTAAGCGTCATGCGCCCGATGGTAGCCGGGCGATTTGCGCGCGCTTGCGGACTGCTGGTGCCGCCGTTATTTGGGCTGGGAATCGGCCTCGCCCGCCTCTGCGGACTCCTTGGAGGCGGACCCCGAAAGCGACGCCAGCGTCAGGAGCGAAGCGATGCCTGCGCCGATGTTGGCATGGACCAGGTCGGTCCAGGTGGAGGCCGACCAGCTCCAGAGCGCCACCCAGAAGCCGGCGTAGCTCCAGGGATCGGAGGCAAACACGTTGTGAATCAGCGCGATCACGGCCCAAACGACGGTCCAGGCGACCAATCCGATGACGACCTTGAGGATTCCGCTGAACCAGATCTGGGCAATCAGCAGGACGATCAGGATGTATTTGAGGAATTCCATTTGTGCGCCTTTACTTTTTGAGCATGCAGCAGAAGACTGCCCAGTGCGTTTTACCAGTGACAAGGACCAGTATAAGTTCTTGTCAAAAAGATCAATAAGGGCTGGAAGAATTCCTGATTAGCGCATCTCAATTGGGATATTTGCGCGCGACGGGGGTGCCATGGCGCAGGCGCCGCTCGCTGGCTAGCCGCCCGCCACCCAGCGCCCGCTCTTGCCCCCGTGCTTTTCCAGGAGGCCCACGTCGGTGATGGTCATGCCCCGGTCCATGGCCTTGCACATGTCGTAGATCGTCAGGAGGGCGACCTGCACCGCGGTGAGCGCCTCCATCTCCACGCCGGTCGGTCCCACGGTTTCCGCGGTGCAACGGCACAAGACGGAGGGTCCCTGGGCCTCGATCGTGAAGTCCATCGCCACGCGCGTCAGTGCCAGCGGATGGCACAGCGGAATCAGGTCGCTGGTCTTCTTGGCACCGTGGATGCCCGCAATCCGGGCCACGCCCAGGACGTCGCCCTTTTTTGCGGTACCGTCGGCGATGCGTTGCAAGGTGGCCGCTTCCATGCGGATACGGCCCTGGGCCACCGCCACCCGGTGGGTGGCAGGCTTGCCAGAGACGTCCACCATGTGCGCCTGGCCCTGGGCGTCAAAATGGGTGAGGGATTGATTCATGCGCTGAATTCCGGGGTTGGAGAGTCTGGTTGTTCGCTCGATTCAGTTGCGCCACGGCAGATCCTTGAAGCCATCCTGGAGCTGAGGTGGACAGTCATTCAGGCGCGATTTCCCGAGGACTTGATCGTATTTGAGCAGGTAGGCACGGCACATGGCTTGCGCACTGAAAGTCTGAGTGGCGCGTTCGTGGCACGCGCGCGCATCTACGACGCGGGTTCTGACCGCCTGCGCCAGGTCGGCGGCCGAGTCAGACAAGGCGCCGCATTCAGGTGTCACGATCTCGGGCAGGGCGCCGTACGGCGTCGCATAAACCGCGGCCCCGAAGTAGAGGCTTTCGATCACCGCAAGTCCGAAGGGCTCGTGCCAGCGCACTGGAAAAATCAGCCCGCGTGAGCCATTGAGCAACTGGAACTTCGTATCGCCACCAACCATGCCGTGGAACCGGATCCGCGGCGAGAGCGTCAGGCGAAAGCCTCGCTTGAGGTTCAGTCGATCGCCACCCAGGACGGACATTCGTTGGCCTGCGCGCAGGGCCACGTCGATGGCGCCCGAGACGTTCTTCACTCGCCAGGCCGCCTTTCCGAGGAAATGGAAGTAATCGCGCGGTCGTGTGAGGTTGACGGACCCGTATTGCCGCCAATCGAGTCCGTTGTGCACGAACTGGTTCGAGTTGTGTCGCTGGGCGTGGTTGGCCGACAGGAAGATCGAATTCAGCGGCAACACAGGCCGGTCTGCGGGGTTGCCGTGCTCTGTGAATACGTAAGGGTGTACAAGGTCCTGGTCCAGGTCGAAGCCTGGAAGGAAGTGGAAATGAACGAGATCCACATCGTCGGGGATCTGCGTCCGCAGATCCAGGCGGTGATCGAGATGACGCACGGGCGCGAAGTCGCAGGTCGACCCCGCCTCAACGAGGTAAGTGACCCGGTGACCAGCATCCACGAGCGCTCGGCCCAGGTCCCAGATCACGCGCTCCGTGCCCCCGTAGGCGACGACAGGGATCTTGGTGCGACTGACGATCAGGATATGCATGCGTTACGCACGAACTTTTCAATAACAAACAAGGCCGTTCGCTTTTTTACCGATTGAATCCAGCGATCGAGCCAACTGTCAAAATGAAGGACGCGTGTCATCATCAGCTAGAAGTTCGATCGGAAGATCGCTGAGAACATGAAGGAATCAATGATACGGGTGCCCATCTCCCGCGCCTTGGCAATGGCTCTGGCCCTCGCGATTGCCTGGAGCCCCGCCCCCGCGCAGCTTCCCAGCCTGGGCGACTCCTACGATTTGACTCCCAGCGCCGAACGCCGCATCGGCGAGCGCATCGCCCGCGAGCTATTCCGGGACCCGGACTACATCGACGATCCCCTCCTCGGCGAATACGTGCAAAGCCTCTGGCAACCGCTGCTGGCCGCCGCGCGTGCACGCGGGGAGATGACGTCCGACCTCGACCAGCGCTATGCCTGGCGCGTCCTCCTGGGCAAGGACCGCACCATCAACGCCTTCGCCCTGCCCGGGGGCTGGCTGGGGCTGCACCTGGGACTGGTCGGCGTGACCACCAGCCGCGACGAACTGGCCTCGGTGCTGGCCCACGAACTCAGTCACGTCACCCAGCGCCATATCGCCCGGATGATGGCGCAGGACAGGCGGCAGACGCCCTGGGTGATCGGCGCGATCCTCCTCGGCGCGCTCGCCGCCTCCAAGAGCCCCGATGCCGGCGCCGCCCTGATCACGGGGGGGCAGGCGGCCGCCATCCAGGGCCAGCTCAATTTCTCGCGTGACATGGAGCGCGAGGCCGACCGCATCGGCCTGGGCGTGCTGACGCAGGCCGGCTTCGAGGGCCAGGGGTTTGTCACGATGTTCGACAAGTTGCACCAGGCCTCTCGGCTCAATGACAGCGGTGCCTATCCCTACCTGCGCACCCACCCGCTCTCCCTGGAGCGGATGGTCGACATGCGTTCGCGCCAGCCGCTGGGGGAGCGCCCCGCGGCGCCCCGGCCCGACCTGGAGCACGCCTTGATGGCGGCCCGCGCGCGTGCCTTGTCCAGTGGCGGCGTCGAATTGCAGCAGGCGCTGGTGCGCGAGGCGGACACCGTGCCTGCCGACGCCAGCCCCGAGCGCCAGGCCGCCACGCTGTACGCGGGTTCGATCGCTGCCTTGCAGATGCGCGATGCCGCACGTGCTGCACGCTATCTCGAACGGCTCAAGCCGCTGGTGGCCAGCCACCGCGCCGGTGCACGCATTGCCCGCCTGATGTCGGCGGAACTGGCGCTGGCCAGTGGCGATGCCGACCGCGCCCAGGCCGAAGCGGGAGCCGCCTCCCTGCGACCCGAAACGCTGCTGGCGGCCCAGGCCGCCTTGCGTGCCGGACGCCCGGAGCAGGCGTCGCAGCGCCTGCAAACCTGGGTGACGGTGCATCCCGCGGATGGCACGGCCTGGCAGTGGCTGGCAAACGCGCAGTCGGCGCAGGGCCAGGCTCTGCGTGCGATCCGCTCCGAGGCCGAGGCCCGGGTGGCCTGGCTCGACTACCCGGCGGCCCGCGACCGCCTGCGCGCGGCCCAGGAGATGGTGAGGCGCGGCACCACCGACCACATCGAGGCGTCGATCATCGACACCCGCGCGCGCGCGGTGGAGTCACTTTTTCGAGAACAGGCGCTCGAGCGCTAGGTCGATCAACAAGCCCAGGACCGAATAAATCAACGAGCCGACGAGCGCTGCGCCAAAACCGGTCACCTGGAAATCATCGAGCACGCTGGCGGCCCACCAGAACATCAGCGCGTTGATGATGAACAGGAACAGCCCCAGGGTCAGGACCGTCACCGGCAAGGTCAGGAGCACCAGCACCGGCCGGATGAAAAGATTCAGCAGCCCGATGACCAAGGCAGCCACCAGGGCGGCGGTGAAGCTGGTGACGGCGACGCCGTCGTAGACCTGCGCCAGGAAAAGCAGGGCCGTGGCCGAAAGCAGCCACTTGGCGATGAGTTTCATGGGACAAGAATAGCACCGGGCTCCAGGACATTGGCGCAGGCGCTATCATCCGCCTCCCCCTGAAGCCCATGGCCTCCATCCACATCACCGACATCGAAGCCGCGATCAATTACTGGCGCGAGAAGAAGCCGTCACCGGACGGCATCACCCTCTCACCGGAATTGCGCGCCCTGGCCGAGGTCTACGCCCTCATGGTGTTCCACCACGAGGACGAAGCCGCCGAAAAGGGCTTCCCGGCCCAGGCCTATGCGGCATGGAGGGCGTGGTACGACTCCACGCCCGACACCCCCTGCATCGCGATCTGTTCGACCAGCCAGGGCGATGCGATGTGCAAGGGGTGCGGCCGCACCTTCGACGAGGTGCAGCACTGGCCGTCGATGTCGCCCGCTGAAAAGCGCAAGACCTGGCGTCGCATCACCCTCGAGGGCGACGCCTGGCGTTTCAACCGCTACAGCGAGCGGGCCGCCGAGGGCGCCCGTCCCGTGGCAACGCCTGCGGCCCCCGAGCGGCCCTGAGGCGCGCTCACTTCCAGCGTACCGGCTCGATATCGACGGTGCGCTGGCCGTCTCCCAGCATCAGCACGCCCTCCTGCACCGTCGCCTGCAGCTGCATGGAGCGTGACGCGAGCATGGCCAGCTGCTGGCTGGTGTCCGAGGGAATGCGAAACACTTCCAGGCTGGACAGACGCGAGAGCTTGCCTTCGATGCCACGCCACCAGATGTCGGCCGAATGCGAGAAGCAGTACAGGCGCACCCGGTCGGCCTTGCTGCAGGCCTTGGCCAGGGGCTTGTCCTCGGGCTGGCCGATTTCCATCCACAAGCGGGTGCGGCCGGTGAAATCGCGCAGCCAGACATCGGGTTCGTCGGGGTCTGAGAGGCCCGCGCCAAAGGCCAGCGTGCCGTCGCCGCCGCAGGTGGATTGCAGTTCGTGCGCATTGAGCGCGAGGGCGGCCAGGCGGATCATCATGCGCTCGTCGGTCTCGCTGGGGTGGCGAGCCAGGGTCAGCGCATGGTCGGCGTAGTAGCCGTGGTCGATGTCGGCCAGCTGCACGCTGGCCTTGAAGATGGTGGATTTAAGCGCCATGGCGTCGTATTCGGTGAGAGGGCCTGCGGGTCGGGCTCATTCCAGGGCTGCCGCGGAACCGGCTTCGCCGGGCCGCTGGCAGCGCCCCCTGGGGGGAAGCGCCGAAGGCGCTTCGGGGGGAGCCATGTCACACCCGGCGGGCGAGGGCGGCAGCCAGGCCGGTGTAGCTGGCGGGCGTCATGGCCAGCAGGCGTGTCTTCTCGGCGTCGGGGATCTCCAGTGACCGGATCAGGGCGTGCAGGTCCTCGGGCCGCACGGTCTTGCCGCGCGTGACTTCCTTGAGTTTCTCGTAGGCGCCTTGCACGCCGTAGCGGCGCATGACGGTCTGGATCGGTTCAGCCAGGACTTCCCAGGCCTGGTCGAGGTCCTCGGCCAGGGCCTCGGCATTGAGTTCGAGCTTGGCCAGGCCCACGCCCATCGCGTGGTACGCCAGCACCGAATAGCCCAGGGCCACGCCCATGTTGCGAAGGACGGTGGAGTCCGTGAGGTCCCGTTGCCAGCGCGAGACCGGCAGCTTTTCGGCCAGGTGACGAAGCAGTGCGTTGGCCAGGCCCAGGTTGCCCTCGGCGTTCTCGAAGTCGATCGGGTTGACCTTGTGCGGCATGGTCGACGAGCCGATCTCGCCCTCGCGCAGGCGTTGCTTGAAATAGCCCAGGCTGATGTAGCCCCAGACGTCGCGCGCCCAGTCGATCAGGATGGTGTTGGTGCGGGCCACCGCATCGAACAGTTCGGCCATGTAGTCGTGCGGCTCGATCTGGATGCTATAGGGCTGGAAGGTCAGGCCCAGGCCGAAGGGTCCGGGGGATTCGACCAGCTGGCGGCTGAAGGCCTCCCAGTCGAAGTCGGGCCAGGCCGCGAGGTGGGCGTTGTAGTTGCCCACGGCGCCATTCATCTTGGCCAGGAGCTTGACGCCGGCGATGCGGGCGCGGGCGGCGTCCAGGCGCACGACCACGTTGGCGATCTCCTTGCCCACCGTGGTGGGGCTGGCGGTCTGGCCATGCGTGCGACTGAGCATGGGCACGTCCGCGTAGGCATGCGCCATCTCCCGCAGCTTGCCGAGGATGCCGTCCAGGGTCGGCAGGATCACCTGCTCGCGGGCGGCTTTGAGCTGCAGGGCGTGGCTGGTGTTGTTGATGTCTTCGCTGGTGCAGGCAAAGTGCACGAACTCGGCGGCGCTGCGCAGTTCGGGGCGCGCCTCGAACTTGGACTTGATCCAGTACTCCACGGCCTTGACGTCGTGGTTGGTGGTTTTTTCGATGTCCTTGATGGCGAGTGCATCGGCCTCGGAAAAATTCTTGACCAGGCCCAGCAAGTAAGTGCGCGCACCGGAGGACAGTGGCTTGAATTCAGCAAAGCCGGCATCGGACAGGGCGATGAACCAGCAGATCTCGACCTGCACGCGCTGGTGCATGAAGCCCATCTCGCTCATGAGCGGGCGCAGCAGCGCCAGGCGTGCCGCGTAGCGGCCGTCCAGCGGGGACAGCGCGGCGATGGTGGAAAGCGTCATGCCGTCAATTGTAGGTGTCCCCCACAGGGGCACTCCCTTGGCGGCAGGGCTTGGACCTAAAATGCGCGGCCCACTTCGAGAATGATCGGAAAGTCCCTGCCCATGAAACTGATCGGAGCCACCAGCAGCCCCTATGTGCGCAAGGTGCGCATCGTGATGACCGAGAAAAAGCTGGACTACCAGCTGGTGCTCGAGGATGTCTGGAGTGCCGACACCACCATCATGCAGTCCAACCCCCTGGGCAAGGTGCCCTGCCTGGTGATGGAGGGCGGCGAGGCGCTGTTCGATTCGCGCGTGATCGTCGAATACCTGGACACCCTGTCCCCCGTGGGCAAGCTCATTCCCCCGGTGGGCCGTGAGCGCGCCGAGGTCAAGACCTGGGAGGCGCTGGCCGACGGCGTGCTGGATGCCCTGGTGCTGGCGCGCCTGGAAAAGCATTGGGGCGGCCGCAAGCCCGGCGAAAGCAGCCAGGCCTGGATCGACCGGCAAATCGACAAGACCCACGCGAGCCTGAAGGCCATGAGCCTGGGCCTGGGTGACAAGGCGTTCTGCGCGGGCATCCACCTGAGCCTGGCCGACATCTCGGTGGGTTGCACGCTGGGCTACCTGGATTTCCGCTTCCCCGAGATCGACTGGCGCACGCCCTACCCGAACCTCGCGCGCCTGTACGAGAAGCTGATGCAGCGCGCCAGCTTCATCGAGTCGAAGCCGGCCTGAGGCCCGGTCCTACAGGCCGGTGATACGCCGCACTGCGGCCTGATACAGCCGGAACGGCAGCAGGGACAGCAGCTTCACCCCCAGCGTGAAGCGCCGCGGGAAATGGATTTCGAAGTGGCCCTGGCGCCATCCGTGCAGGATCGCGTCGGCCGCCTGCTGCGGCGAGATCAGCGCCGGCATCTCGAACTCGTTCTGCGCGGTCAGCGGTGTCTCCACGAAACCCGGGTTGATCAGGCTCACGCCGATGCCACGATCACTCAGGTCGATGTACAGCGTCTCGGCCAGGTTGATCAGGGCCGCCTTGGTGGGGCCGTAGGCCAGGCCATTGGGCAGGCCGCGGTAGCCCGCCACGCTGCTCACGAGACTGATGTGGCCGATGCCCCGCGCCAGCATCCTGGGCAGGACCGCCGCCAGCAGGTGCAGGGCGCCGGTGTAGTTCACGCGTTCATGCTGCAGCATGTCCTGCAGGTCGAACGCGGTGGCGCGCTGTGCGCGGTAATGGCCCGCGCAATAGACCGCGCAGTCGATGCCGCCCTGGTTCGCGATCTCGGCGGCGATGTGCGCGACGGCCTCGGCGTCGGTCGCATCGACCGCACGCACCTGCACGCCCGGGTGTGCGGCGGCCAGGGTCTGCAAGGCGGCTTCGCCCCGGGCCGAAACAAAGACCTGTGCGCCCCGCGCGTGCAAGGCCTCGGCCAGGGCCCGCCCGATCCCGGTGGACGCCCCCAGGAGCCAGACGCGCCGCCCGGTCCAGTCCGCCATCGGTGGATTCAGAGGCGCGAACCAGCCCCGGCGCTTGGAGGCCGGTGCCTGCGCGGGCGGTTGCAGGTGAAAGCCGCTCATCGCTTGGTGAAGGACAGCGTCACTTCCCCGAGGGTGATGCCGAACTTGCTCATGGTGGCGCGATTGAGGAGCACCTTGTCGGACATGAGATACATCCAGTCGTCGAAGTCCACATGCCAGACGCGCCCGTCGACAGGCAGGGCCAGGGTGTAGCGCCAGCGCAGTGCGTTGCCGCGGGCCTGGCCCTGGGCTTCGCCGACCACGTCGTCCGCGCGGCCGGTGTAGCGGCCGTCCGGATGCTGGCGCACGCGCCACACGCGGCGTTGCGTGCTGCCGTCGGAGTAGGTGAAAGCCTCATCGAGCACGCCTTCGTCGCCCTGCCAGCGGCATTCCATGACGACGGTGAAGCGCTTGACCACCTTGCCCGAGCGGTCGGTGAAGACGCCCCACGCATCGACCGTTCCGTTGAAGTACGTGCGCAGGTCCAGCGCGGGCTTCTCGCCCTGGTAGTCGACGATCTCCGGGCTGGCGCAACCCGCCATCAGGGCCAGCGTGGCAGGGGCAGCAGCAAGCAGCAGGCGTCGTTTCATGGCGTGGGCTTCGGTGTGGGAAAGGCAGTGAGGGGACGAATGAGGAACAGGTACAGCCCGCCCGCGGCCATCAGCTTGAGGACGCAGGGCAGGATCCCGTAGGCGAAGGACAGTGCGGACAGCGCCTGCGTCTCACGGGTGCCGGGCGCGTAACCCGCCAGACCGAGCATCGGCAAGGCCAGGCCGGCGGCGAGTGCGAGATTGAGCTTGGTGGCGAAGTTCCACCAGCCGAAGTAGGCGCCTTCATGGCGGCCCCGGTCGCCGGCCTGCTCGATCTGGCCCGCCAGCAGCGCACCGGGAACGGTCAGGTCTGCGCCCAAGGCCAAGCCGGAGGCTGCGCAGACCACCAGGAAGGCCGCAGCGTCGCCCTCGCCCAGGCTGGCCGTCCACATGAAGGCGGCGATCGCCAGGGCCATCCCCGCGAACCAGCTGCGCGCCAGGCCGAACCGCCGGACCGCGCCCAGCCACAGCGGGATCGAGAGCGCCGCGCACAGGAAGTACAGGCCCAGGAACGCCGGCTCCCAGCTGCGCGGGGCCTGCAGGCGGTCCTGCACGAAGAACAGCACCAGGGTGGCGGGCACGGCGCTGGCAATGCCATTGACCATGAAGACCGCGAGCAGGCCGCGAAACGCGGGCCGGCGCAGCGGCAGCCAGAGGTCTTCCTGCAAGGGGGCGAGGCCTGAGGCGGGAGCCGGGGCCACGCTGCGCGCCCACAGGAGCCAGCCCGCTGCCAGCAGCACGGCGAACAGGCCCGTGGTGGCGGACAGCCCGAGAGTGGCCGGTGCGACCGATGCCACCAGCACGCCCGCCACGCCCAGTCCTTCACGCCAGGCGACGATGCGCGCGCGCTGCGTCTCATCGCCTCCGAGCATGGCCCCCCAGGACTGGTGGGCCACCGTGAGTGTGCTGAAGGCCAGGTAGGTCAGGGCCAAGGTCGCGGCGGCCCATGCCAGCAGGGGATTGACGCCCTGCACCGGGGGAAACATCAGGAGCGCGAATCCCAGCGCCAGCAGCAGTGCCGCCACCGCACCGGCGGCCAGCACCGTGCGGGCCGACCGGGCAAAGAGGCGGTCGACGCCGCGTCCGATCAACGGATCGATGAAGGCATCGAGCAGCCTGGCGGCCAGCAGCACTCCCCCCAGCAGGGCCAGCGGCACGCCGTAGGTGCTGGCGTAGTGATGGGGCACGACCACATACAGCGGCAAGGCCACGAACGCCAGGGGCAGGCCCAGCAGGCCATAGCGCAGGCCAGCGCCTGCGGCAAGGGTCTGCGGCCTGGCGTCCATCAGCGGCTCGCCCCTGCGGTCAGGGCTTGTCGCAGCCCGGGCGCCGAGGTGGCTTCCCCCAGCCAGATGGCGAAGAACAGGCGCGCGAAGGCCGGGTCGGACACTTCCCCGGTCGGCCGGCCGTTGTGAAAGAAGGCCACGCCCTGGCCCGGCCGATGCAGGCCGACCAGGCGGTCGCCACGGCGCACATCGGGCAGGGCCGCGGTGAGCTGCGACTGCCACCGTTCGGCCTGTGCGGACTCGAAGTCGCCGTGGCGGCGCATCTCCTGCAGGGAGACGCGGCTGATCTCGCCGGCGCTGAAGTTACGCTGGTAGGTCAGCTCCAGGACGAAGGGCTGGCTCGCGAACTGGCTCGCGCGAAAGCCGCGCCCGGCCCAGAGGGTGGCGTCGTAGACCTCGAAGCCCCAGAACGTCAGACGCCCGCGGCCCAGAGGCACGAGCTCGTCCCCGGCCTGCGCGGCGATGGCTTGCGGCAAGGCCGCGGTGGCCGGCGTGTTGGCGATGCCGGGCGCCGCCAGGCACAGGGCCAGCGCGCCGGCGATCAGGCCTTGAGCAGCGTGTACTGGACGACGCCGATGTTCGCTTCGTCGAACGCGGCTTCGCAATAGGCGAGATAGAACTCCCATGTGCGGATGAACCTCTCATCAAAACCCAGTTGCAGGACCTGCGCCTTGGCAGCGAGGAAGGTGTCTCGCCAGCGGCGCAACGTTTCAGCGTAGTCGGGGCCGAACGCGAACTCGTCCACCACCGCCAGGCCGGCGGTCTGGGCTTCGCGGCGGAATTCGCGCGGGCAGGGCAGGCAGCCGCCCGGGAAGATGTATTGCTGGATGAAGTCGGTGGAGCGGATGTAGCGGTCCCACAGCGCGTCGTCGATGACGATGCTCTGGATGCAGGCGCGGCCACCCGGCTTGAGCAGGCGGGCAATCGCGCGGAAGTAATCGGGCCAGTACTCCCGACCCACGGCTTCCACCATCTCGATCGAGCAGACCGCGTCGTAGGGGCCGTCCTCGATGTCGCGGTAATCCTGCAGCCGCAGTTCGGCCTGCGCGCGGGGCGTGTTGAAGGCGGCCATCCGTCCCTGCGCGTACTGCAGTTGCTCGGTGGACAAGGTGACGCCGGTGAGGTGGGCGTTGAACTCGTGCACCGCGGCCTCTGCCAGCGCGCCCCAGCCGCAGCCGATCTCGAGCACCCGGTCGCCGCTGCGCACGCCTGCCATGCGCAGGGCGCGTCGCACCTTCGCCTGCTGCGCCTCGTGCATGGACTGTGTGCGGTCGCCATTGAACCAGGCCGACGAATAGTTCATCGTGCCATCCAGCCACAGGGTGTAGAAGGCGTTGCCCAGGTCGTAGTGGGCGTGGATGTTCTTCTGGCTGTTGGCGCGGGTGTTGCGATTGAGGAGGTGGCGCAGGCGGTGCAGCAGGCGGCCCGCCCAGGTGCCGTAGATCACGTCCTCCACCTCGCGGCGGTTGGCGATGAACACCCGCAGCAGGTCGGCCAGATGCGGGGTGGTCCAGTCGCCGGCGATGTAGGTCTCGGCAAAGCCGATGTCGCCCGATTTCAGGGCCGCGATACAGGGGTTCCAGTTGCGAAGCGTGAGTGCGGCGTTCGGGCCGGACCCGTTGCCGAAGCGCCGCAGGCTGCCATCGGGCAGTTGCACGGTGAGGGTGCCTTGCTTCAGGCGTTGCAGCAGCTGCAACGCGGTGCGCGCGGCGGCCGGTGCGCCCGCAGGGGGCGCGAACTCGGCGAGGGAGGTCGTCTGCGTGTTCATGTCCGTCGGTCAGGAGGGGGTCATCGGGTGACGAAAAGCTCGGGCGGCGCCGGCTTGCGCACGAAGCGCACGCGCTTGGCCCACAGTCGCAGCGCCTGCCAGTGGATGCGGGCGATGACGCCCAGCGTCATGGCGGGGTGTTGCCACAGGGCGCGTCGCGCTGCAGCCTGCGTGAGGGGTTCGAGGGCGCCGCTCACGCTGGTTTGCAGCAGGGCGCCCTGGTCGTCGTCGTAGTCGATCCGCACGACGGTACGCGCCGGCCCCGGCGTGACCATGAAGCGGAAGCGGTAGCCGCCCGCCAGGGTGTTGAAGGGCGAAACATGGAAGACCTTGTCGGCGCGCAGTTCTGCGCCGAAGCCCGGAGCGTCCAGCAGGTAGCAGTGCCGCTCGCCGAAGGTGTTGTTCACTTCCGCGACGATGGCACGCAGGCGCCCGTCTGCGCGGTGGCAGTACCAGAAGCTCACGGGCTTGAAGGTGAAGCCCAGCACGCGGGGGTAGCAGTGCAGCCAGGCTTCGCCGGTGGCGTCGGTGATGCCTTGGTGGCGAAGCAGCTCGTCGAGCCATTCGAGCGCATTCTCACGGCCGTCGCCGTGGTCACGGTCGTGGAAGCTCAGGGCGCCCCGGCGGTTGTGGGGCAGCACGCGGCTGCCCTCGCGGTGCAGGGTGCGCAGGGGCAGGAGCAGGAAATAGGTGGGGTAGGCAAAGGCGTTGCGCGCGGGCCGCAGGCGGGTGTGGCGCACCTGGCCGAACCCGATCATCGGCTGCGCGGGTGCGTCGGCCAGCGGGTTCGGTGCGCGCGGGGTCATGTCACCGGCTCCGGTTGCGGCCGGCGGGTGGGGGCGGTGGCCGTCCCGCCGGAGTGGGCGCGCAGGGCCTGGCCCGCCGCCAGGCCGGCCTTCAGGCCGTCTTCATGGAAGCCATACCCCATCCAGGCGCCCGCGAACCAGGTCGCGCGCCGGCCCTGCACCTCGTGCAGGCGGGTCTGGGCGCGGATGGCGGCGAGGTCGAACACTGGGTGAGCGTACGCGTAGTCGCCGATCACCTGGGCGGGGTCGATGGCGCGTACCGGATTGAGCGAGACCACCACCGGCTGTGTCCAGGGCAGGGGCTGCAGCTGGTTCAGGAGATAGTGCAGGCAGACGCTTGCCTCGTGCGCGGTGTCGGTGCCGCGTTCGTAGTTCCAGGCGGCCCAGGCCTTGCGCCGCTGCGGCAGCACGGAGGTGTCGGTGTGCAGCACCGCGCGATTGGGCTGGTAGCGGATGGCGCCGAGCAGTTCGCGCTCGGTGGGCGAGGCATCGGCCAGGAGGGCCAGCGCCTGGTCGCTGTGTGTGGCCAGCACCAGTCGGTCAAAGTGCTCCCACCCGTCGTCGGTTCGCACCTGCACGCCATCGTCCGCGCGCACGATGGCGCGTACGGGCGTGGCCAGGCGCGCATCGTCCACGCCAGCCACGATCTTGCGCACGTACTGGCGGGCGCCGCCGTCGACGGTCCACCATTGCGGTCGGCCCGTCACCTGGATCAGGCCGTGGTTGTGGCAAAAGCGGATCATGGTGCTGACCGGGAACTGCAGCATCTGGTCGGTGGGGCAGCTCCAGATGCACCCGAGCATCGGCAGGAAATACCACTCGCGGAATTCGCGCGAGAAATGGTGGGTGTCCAGGAAGGTGCCCAGGGGCTGCATCAACGCAGCGTCGGCACCTGATTGCGCCAGGCGCGTGGCCAGGGTGTTGAAGCGCACCAGGTCACGCAGCATGCGCCAGAAACGCGGGCGCAGCAGGTTGCCGCGCTGGGTGAACACGGTGTCCAGGCTGGTGCCGCTCCACTCCAGCGCCTGCGCGCCCAGGGCTTGCGGCACCTGCACCGAGAAGGACATGTCGGAGCGGGCCGTGGGAACGCCCAGTTCCTCGAACAGGGCGATCAGGTGCGGGTAGGTGCGTTCGTTGAACACCAGGAAGCCGGTGTCCACGCCATGCGTGACGGCCCGCCCCTGGGGATCCGGCAGGGTCACGTCCACCGTGTGGGTGTGGCCGCCAAAGTAGTCGCCGGATTCGAACAGGGTGACGTGGGCGTGCCCCCGCAATGCGTGACAGGCCGCCAGGCCGGAGATGCCGGAGCCGACGACCGCGACCCTCACGGTCGGACCGCCTGTCCGGGCCGCTCAGAGAAAGAAAGGGGCTGCGAAGCGCCCTGGAACGAAAAAGGGAGAGAGGGAGGAGGAGAAGAACCGCCCCAGGATTGCCGCCGGGCCAACAGCTCCCGGTGGACTTCGCAGCCATAAACGATGGATTTCCCCAGCCGTTTCGGGGTTCCTGCCAAAAGGTAAGCAAGCGTGAGCATGTGAGGTGCGGCTGGTGAACTCTTCAGTCGCATTATTACTGCTCAGTTTTTGCCCGGCAAGCCCCCCCCTCCCAATTGTTTCTCGATGGCGGCGACGAAGGTGCGGTCGGAGGGGCTGGTCATGCTTGTGTAGTTAGCAATCACTTTCCCTTCGCGGCTGACCAGGTATTTATGGAAGTTCCACAGGGGGGCGCGGCCGCTGTCTGCGGCGAGCTGACGGAAAAGCGGGTTGGCATCGCCGCCGCGTACGGCCGACTTGGCGAACATCGGGAACTTGACCCCGAAAGTGTTCTCGCAGAAGTCGGCGATTTCCTTGTTGCTGCCCTTTTCCTGGGCGAAGTCGTTGGACGGGAAGCCGAGCACCACCAGCCCCCGGTCCCTGTAGCGGCTGTGCAGATCTTCCAGGCCTTTGTACTGGGGGGTGAAGCCGCAGTAGCTGGCGGTGTTCACGATCAAGAGCACCTTGCCGCTGTACTGGCACAAGGACTGGGGCTTTTCATCCTGTAGCCGCAGGAAGGTGTGGTTCAGGAGCGCCGGGCAGGCCGCCGCCGGGGCCTGCTGGCTCCAGGCGGCTTGCTGCACGCCCATCAGGAGCGCGCAGGCGATCAGGAACTGTTTCATGTCGGGGAACCTCGGATCGGAACTGAAGAGTCACATTCTGATCGAGCCGGAAACCACCACGGCTTGCGGGGACAAGCCCGCAGGCCCTGCGCGCGCCCTACCCTACATTGGACGCTTAAAATTGTGTCGTCATTGAGAACCGACATGCTCTACCCTGAACTGTTCAAGCAGCTTGAGTCCGTCCGCTGGGATATGGAAAAGGACATTCCCTGGTCCACGTTCGATCCGTCCAAGCTGTCCGACGAGCAGGCGCAGACCATCAAGATGAATGCCATCACCGAGTGGTCAGCTCTGCCGGCCACCGAGATGTTCCTGCGCGACAACCGCAACGACAGTGATTTCTCGGCGTTCATGTCGATCTGGTTTTTCGAGGAGCAAAAGCATTCGCTGGTGCTGATCGAGTACCTGCGCCGTTTTCGTCCGGACCTGGTGCCAACGGAAGAGGAGCTGCACGAGGTGCGTTTCGAGTTCGAGCCGGCGCCGGCACTGGAGACGCTGATGCTGCATTTCTGCGGCGAGATCCGGCTGAACCACTGGTACCGCCGGGCGAGCCAGTGGCACACCGAGCCCGTGATCAAGCACATCTACAACACGCTGAGCCAGGACGAAGCCCGCCATGGCGGCGCCTATCTGCGCTACATGAAGCGTGCCATCCAGAACTGCGGCAACGAGGCGCGTGCCGCCTTCTCCAAGATCGGCGTGCTGATGGCCAGTGCGCGGCGCACGGCCCAGGCCTTGCACCCAACCAACCTGCATGTGAACAAGAACCTGTTCCCGCGGGACACCATCCAGAGCCGCCTGCCCGATCCGAAATGGCTGGAGCACTGGCTGGACAAGCAGATCAACTTCGACGCGGTGTGGGAAAGCAAGGTGGTGGACCGGATCCTGCACAACATGAGTCTCCTGATGGACCGCAGCTTCCAGAGCGTGCAGGAGCTCAATCGCTATCGCAAGGAAATGATGGCGGCGGTGGGGCAGGGTGGGTCTGCGGCGGCAGTGGCTGCCTGAGGCTTCCCCGGCCTGCAACGCTCCTGGCATGCTGGGGGCTTCGTTGGCCTGAAACGCGGCAGGCATGCGGGGTGGCCTCTCTGGCCTGCAACGCGCCGGGCGGGCGGCATGGGCCCGGGGGCTTCAATGCGGGGGCCCTTCGGGCTCCCCCAGACCCACCCAGCACACCCGGTGCTTCCCTCCGGCGCGAAACCTCACGCGATAGACAAGCGCTGGGTGGGTGGCGTGGGTTCGGGGGCGCCTATGCGGGGCTGAGGAGCGCAGCAACGGGCGGAAAAAGAAGC
>JACCDP010819945.1_pt1 | contig 21134 bp, 17 predicted proteins | sample 7445841 | NCBI WGS metagenome assembly JACCDP01 (sample SAMN15323441, study PRJNA562643) | freshwater metagenome | isolation source: river surface water | place: USA:Blue River Watershed | collected 2017-08-17
AAGCCTGTTCCTGCAGGAATCAATCGACCAACAATGATATTTTCTTTTAAACCAGATAAATTATCAACTTTTCCTTGCACCGCCGATTCAGTGAGTATTCGAGTAGTTTCTTGGAAAGAAGCTGCTGAAATAAATGATTTTGTTTGTAAAGATGCCTTAGTAATACCAAGTAAAACTCTATTACATTGTGCTGGTTTTAGATTTTTAGATAAAACTTTTTGATTAGTTTGTTCAAAAATATCACTATCAACATATTCACCAACCAAGAAAGTGGTATCGCCAGGATTAGTAACCTCAACTCGTTTTAACATCATAGATAAAATAACCTCTATGTGTTTATCGTCTATTTTTACACCTTGCATACGATAAACTTTTTGAACTTCATTTACCATATAATTAGTAAAAGCTTGCATACCTAAAATTTTTAAAATATCATGAGGCACCAAATTACCATCTACCAACACATCGCCTTTTTTTACTAAATCGCCATCACCAACAAACAAATGTTTATTTTTAGAAATTGTATATTCAATTGGTAAAATTTCTGGATTTTCAGAATGTAAAATAATTCTTTTTTTAGTTTTATAATCTTTACCAAATTCTATTTTACCATCAAATTCTGCCATAATTGCGGCATTTTTAGGTTTTCTTGCTTCAAATAGTTCGGCTACCCTTGGCAAGCCACCTGTAATATCACGAGTTTTAGAAGATTCTTTTGGTATTTTAGCAATAATATCACCAGCTAAAATTTCATCACCATTTGTAACACCAATGATAGTTCCTACAGAAAGTGCATAATCTTTGCTATCGGAAGAATTTTCTATAGAAATTCGAGGTTTTAAATCTTGCTTACTGTATTGCTTCCAATCGATAACAATTTTAGTAGAAACACCTGTGCTTTCTTCAATTTTTTCTCTTAATGAAATATTTTCAGATAAATCATTGAATTTCGCCACACCAAAAACTTCAGAAATTACAGGAATATTATAAGCATCCCATTCGGCTAAATAATCACCTTTTTTAATTATTGAATTATTGCCATGACCAATAGTTGCACCATAAGGCAATTTATAACGATGCAACTCGATATCTTCTGGATCGGTAATGATAATTTCAAAATTTCTTGCCACAACAATAATTTTGTTATCACGATTCACAATAGTTGATTTTTCATTGAATTTAATCTTACCTTCAGAGATAGCCGAAATAGAAGATTGTTCAGCTCCTCTTTGAGCGGCCCCACCAATATGGAAAGTTCTCATTGTAAGCTGAGTTCCTGGTTCACCAATTGATTGAGCGGCAATAACCCCAACGGCTTCACCAATGCCAGCTAAATTACCAGTTGCCAAATCTCTACCATAACATTTTGCACAAACTCCATTGTGAGTTTCGCAAGTAAGTACAGATCGAACAATTAATGATTTAATACCAGATTTTTCTATCTCTTCTGCCTGTTCTTCGTTTATCATTTCACCAGCAGAAACTATTGTTTTTCCTTTATAAATAATATCTTTAAGCACAACTCTACCTAAACAGTTTTCTGCCAAAGAAACTATGGTTCTACCATCTTCTACAACGGCTTCAATTGGCACACCATTATTAGTTTGACAATCATCTTCGGTGATAATACAATCTTGAGAAACATCAACTAATCTACGAGTTAAATAACCAGAATTTGCTGTTTTAAGAGCGGTATCTGCTAAACCTTTTCTAGCACCATAAGCAGAAATAAAATATTCCATTACATTTAAACCTTCTTTAAAATTAGAAACGATAGGAGTTTCGATAATTTCACCAGAAGATTTAGCCATCAAACCTCTCATGCCTGCCACTTGTTTAATTTGATTTTCAGAACCTCTTGCCCCAGAATCAGCCATCATAAAAATAGAGTTAGCAGTTTTTGGCGAGTCAAAAGCCGATATATCAGACATCATTTCTTTTGAGATTTTGGCGGTGCAAGAAGTCCATTCGTCAATTACTTTATTATATCTCTCGCCAGCGGTAATTAACCCTTCACGGTATTGATCGCTTAATTTTTTTACTTTATTTAAAGAATCAGCAACATAAATTTCTTTGTTTTTTGGAATAATCATATCATCTTTGCCAATAGAAATACCAGCATTACAAGCATTTTTAAAACCTAAAGACATAATTTTATCACAAAAGATAACAGTTTCTTTTTGACCGCAATAACGATAAACAACATCAATAAGATTAGTTACTGCTTTTTTAGTCATGGTTTTGTTAACAATGCTAAATTGATTTTTCATCATATTTGGTAAGCAGTTATACAAATAAACTCTTCCTGGAGTGGTTTGGATTTTTACCAGTTCTCTTTCACCGTTTTCATTGTAAAAAGAATAACGATATAAAATTTTGGTATGTAAAGAAATTATCTGATTAACTAAAGCATGCATTAATTCGCCTTCTTCAGCAATTGGATAAGGTTTGGCAGTATCAAAATCTTTGCCTTGCATTGTTATGTAGTATAAACCTAAAATAATATCTTGAGAAGGCACAATAATTGGTTTGCCATTAGCTGGGCTTAAAATATTATTGGTTGACATCATCAAAGCCCTAGCCTCAACTTGAGCTTCTATAGAAAGAGGCACATGAACTGCCATTTGGTCGCCGTCAAAGTCGGCATTAAAAGCAGAACAAACAAGGGGATGAAGTTGAATTGCTTTACCTTCGGTAAGAACTGGTTCAAAAGCTTGAATACCAAGCCTATGTAGAGTTGGAGCACGATTTAATAAAACAGGATGCTCTTTAATTACTTCATCTAATACATCCCAAACTTCTGGCCTTTCTGATTCGACCATTTTTTTAGAAATTTTAATAGAAGAAGATTTTCCGTAGAGTTCTAATTTAGAATAAATGAAAGGTTTAAATAATTCGAGAGCCATTTTTTTTGGCAAACCACATTGATGCAATTTTAATTCTGGACCAACAACAATAACACTTCTACCAGAATAATCAACCCTCTTACCTAAAAGATTTTGTCTGAATCTTCCTTGCTTACCTTTTAGCATATCGCTTAACGATTTAAAAGGTTTTTTATTAGCATTTCGCACTATGGCACCAGATCGACCATTATCTAACAAAGCATCAACCGATTCTTGTAGCATTCTTTTTTCGTTTTTGATAATGATATCAGGAGCAGATAACTCGATAAGTCTTTTTAAACGATTATTACGATTAATCACTCTACGATATAACTCGTTTAAATCAGAAGCTGCAAATCTGCCTCCATCAAGCATAACTAAAGGACGTATATCAGGCGGTATAACTGGCAAAACCGACATAATCATATGCTCTGGTTTATTGGTAGATTCTAAAAACTGCTCAATTAGTTTTAATCTTTTTATTGCTTTTTCTTTTTTAATTTCAGAAGTTATGGTAGAAAGTTCTTCACGAAGATCTTGTTGTATTTTCAATAAATCGAGATTTTGTAAAACTTTTTGGACAGCTTCGGCACCCATTTCGGCTAAAAAACTACCGTAACCATGAGTTTGCTGCAAGTTATCGTATTCTTCTTCGGTAATTATTTCACCCTCTTTTAAGGGAGACATCAGAGAATCGGTAACTATATAAGCTTCAAAATAAATAACTTTTTCTATCATTTTCAGAGGAACACCTAAAATAGTGCTTATTCTAGATGGTAAAGATTTTAAAAACCAAATATGAGCTATTGGAGCGGCTAATTCGATATGACCCATTCTCTCTCTTCTTACTTTTGAAGAGGTAACTTCAACACCGCATTTTTCACAAACTATACCTTTATACTTCATTCTTTTATATTTTCCACATAAACATTCGTAATCTTTAATAGGACCAAATATTCTTGAACAAAATAAACCATCTCTTTCTGGTTTAAAAGTGCGATAATTAATAGTTTCTGGCTTGGTCACTTCGCCATAAGACCAAGATCTTATTTTATCTGGATCGGCAATAGAAATTTTAATAGCATTAAAATCGAGCAAATCAACAGATGAATTGCTTGTGGTACTTAAAAGACCGTGAGATGATGTTCCAGCAAGTGTCATGATAAAATAATTTATTAATTTTTACTATTAAAGTTTCGATTTAAAAAATTAAAACGAAAAATTTTGATTAAATTTTTTAACAGAAATACTAAATTAATAGTATTTCTGTATTTGAGATAAAACAATTCGAGATTGATAAAAATATATTTTTATTCTTCTATTAATTCAATATTCAAACCTAAAGAACGAACCTCTTTAATCATTACATTAAAAGATTCTGGTATGCCGCAATTAAAATTTTGATTACCTTGGATAATAGATTCATAAATTTTAATTCTACCTACAACATCATCAGATTTTACAGTAAGCATTTCTTGTAGAGTATAAGCCGCACCATATGCTTGCAATGCCCAACATTCCATTTCACCAAATCTTTGACCGCCAAAATGTGATTTACCACCTAATGGCTGTTGAGTAATTAAACTATACGGACCAATTGAACGTGCATGTATTTTATCATCGACTAAATGATGTAATTTTAACATATAAATATAGCCAACAGTTACTTTTCTTTCAAATCTATCGCCAGTTTTGCCATCATATAAATAAATTTGACCAGAAGTATCTGCACCTGCCATTTCTAGTAATTTTGCAATATATTCTTCTTTAGCTTTCTCAAAAATACCAGTTGCAAAAGGCACTCCATTTGTTAATTGTGAAGCAAAATCAATTATTTCTGAATCAGACATTTTATTAATTTTAACCTGTTCTTGTTGAGAATCGTAAATGCTTAATAAAGTATTTTTTAATTTATCAATATATTCGAGTTTATTTTTAGATAAATCTTGCAATAAACCAGCTATTTTTTTGCCAAGTTCTTTAGAAGCAAAACCAAGGTGAGTTTCTAATATTTGCCCCACATTCATACGCGAAGGAACACCTAGTGGATTTAATACAATATCAACTGGCTGACCATCTTGAGAATAAGGCATATCTTCAACGGGAGCAATTTTTGATACCACACCTTTATTGCCATGTCTGCCCGCCATTTTATCGCCTGGTTGCAAACGATATTTAGAAGCAATATAAACCTTAACCACTTTTAATACACCCTGACCTAATTCATCACCAGCTTTAATTTTAGCTACTTTTTCTTGATATTGCCTCTCAAATTTTGCCGAAACTTCTTCGTAATTTTTAATTAAAGCCTCAATCTCAAGCATTGCAGAAGAATCGGAAATTATTATTTTAACCAGTTGATGTATAGATAAATTTTCAAGATTAGCAACAGAAAGAATAGAACCTGCTTTTAATTTATCAAAAGCAACAGATAATTTTTTACCTTCTAATATTTTAATTATAGCATCTTTAATTGCTTTACCTAAAAATTTAAGATGTAAATCTTTTTTACTGGCTAATTCTTCAATTTTTTGCATTTCGATATAAATAGATCTTTCATCTTTCTCTATACCTTTGCGTAAAAAAGTTTTAACATCAACTACTGTGCCACTCACACCAGTTGGCACATATAAAGAAGAGTCTTTTACATCTAGAGATTTTTCTCCAAAAATTACTTTTAATAATTTTTCTTCTGGAGTAGTTGGAGATTCGCTTTTTGGAGTAGTTTTACCTACTAAAATATCGCCAAGATTAACTTCGGCACCAATATGAATAATACCTTCTTCATCAAGCTTTGTTAATACATCTTCACTTACATTTGGAATATCTCGAGTAATCTCTTCTGGCCCTAAACGAGTATCTCTAGCTATGATTTCGAGTTCTTCGATATGAATAGAAGTAAAGGTATCTTCTGCTAAAAGTTTTTCAGAAATAATTATTGAATCCTCAAAATTATAACCATTCCAAGGCATAAAGGCAACTCTCACATTTTTTCCTAAAGCAATCTCGCCATTAGCAATACTATGGCCACTAGAAATAACCTGACCACATTTAATTTTATCACCAACATTAATAACTGGTCGTTGATTAATGCAAGTGTCTTGGTTAGTTCGAACAAATTTTTTCAAATTATATAAATCTATTTTTGGATTACCTTTATCATCGGTAGATTCTATTAATATTTTAGAAGAATCAACAAACTTAACAACACCATCATGATTTGCAGAAATTGTTGCACCAGAATCAGAGGCAACAATAGCCTCCATGCCAGTGCCAACTAAAGGAGCATCTGGAATGAGCAAAGGAACAGCTTGTCTTTGCATATTAGCACCCATTAAGGCACGATTTGCATCATCATTTTCTAAAAATGGAATTAAAGTAGTGGCAACAGAAACAATTTGCTTGGTTGAAACATCGATATAATCTATTTTTTCTGGAGGCAACATAATAAATTCGCCATTTTTACGACAATTTACTAAATCATCAATAATTTTTCCGTCTTTATCTGTTTCAATGTTAGATGGAGCGATAGCTAAATCAACTTCTGACATTGCCGATAAATATAAAACCTGATCGGTTAATTTGCCATTAATAACTTTACGATAAGGAGTTTCAATAAAACCATATTCGTTCACTTTAGCATAAGTTGCTAAACTATTAATCAAACCAATATTCTGACCTTCTGGGGTTTCAATTGGACAAATTCTACCATAATGAGTAGGATGAACATCTCGGACTTCAAAACCAGCTCTTTCTCTAGTTAAACCACCAGGGCCTAAAGCAGATAATCTTCTTTTATGAGTGATATCTGATAAAGGATTGGTTTGATCCATAAATTGCGATAACTGGGAAGTTGAAAAAAAATCTTTAATAGCAGTAATAAGGGGTTTAGAATTTATTATAGCCTGTGGCATTAGAGTTTCTACATCGATAGAATTAATTTTTTCTATAATAGATTTTTCTACTCTAGACATACCAATTCTCATTTGATTTTCTATTAATTCACCAACAGCTCTTACTCGACGATTTGCCAAATTATCAATATCATCGGTTTTTAAATCGTTATGCTTAATATCGCTAAGTATTTTTATAGTAGTGATTACATCTTCTTTTGTTAAATGTAAAACTTCATTATCAATTTTTAATTCGAGTCGATGATTCATTTTTAATCTACCCACATCAGAAAGATTATAGCGAGCATCTGAAAATAAAATATTATTAAAATAATTTTGAGCAACTTCATGAGAAGATGGATTTTCACCAGCTCTTACTGCTTTATAAATATCAACCAAAGCATCTTTGGTTGTCATGTTTTTATCAACCAAAATAGTGTTATATAAATAAGGACCAATATTTGATTTACTAGGATTAACAATCAAAACCTTATTTACACTTAATTTTTGTAAAATTTCTAAACTTTCAACAGTAACAATAGAACCAGATTCAAGCAATATCTCTCCAGTTTCTGGTTCAATAACATCTTGAGTATATACAAAACCTAATAAAGCATCATCGGTAAGTAAAAATCTTTCAAATTTTTCTGTTTTTAATTTTTCAATGGTTTTTCTAGTTACTTTCAAACCTTCTTTAACCAAAAGCTCTCCAGAATTAGCACAAATTATATCATGCAAAGTTTTTTTGCCTAAAAAATTTTTTGAGTCAAATTTTAAAGACCAACCTTTTTCGGCAATTTCTGCTTCTTGATAACCGTAAAACTCTTGAATAATATTTTGAGAGGTATAACCAAGGGCTCTTAATAAAGTAGTGGCAGGTATTTTTCTTTTTTTATCTATACGGAAATGTAAAATATCTTTAGTATCAAATTCAAAATCAATCCATGAGCCAATATGAGGTATAATTTTTGCCACATAAGATTTTAAAGAAGAACCTTTTATATTCTCGCTATCAAAAAACACACCCGGAGCCCTTCTCATTTGTGAAACAATAACTCTTTCTGCTCCATTAAAAATAAAACTACCATTTTCGGTCATGAGAGGTATCTCACAAAAATATACCTCTTGCTCTTTTATAGAACGAATTTCTTTAACATCTGAACCTTCTTCTTTATTCCAAATAATTATTCTTAAGTTAGCAACTAAAGATGAAGCAAAGGTTTTTCCTGCAAATAAGCATTCGGAAGCTTCATATTTTGGCTGTTTTAGATGATAATCAATGAATTCAACAGTAAATTTTTCGGCAGAATCAAATATCGGAAAAAAAGAATTAAAAACAGATTGTATGCCGATATTTTTTCTCTTTGCGGGATCGATATTAATTTGTAAAAATTTTTGATAAGAATCTTTCTGCAAAGACATTAGGTGTGGTACAGCATCAATATCTGGGTTGTTGCTAAAGTTTTTTCTTAGAATTGACTGAGTAAAATTGCGATGTTGAGCCATAAATACTTATATTTATATGTAAATTCGGAAAATTATTGTTAATTTTAATATTTTTTCTTTAAACAGGTTTAAAATAAAAGATAATTAAAATTATAAAAGAGAAAGTTAAAGTTGACAAAACAAAATATAATTAATTAATGCAAGAAACAATAATTTTAGTTGCTCTCACAAAAAAAGAAGTAATACCATTTTAACTTAACATACATTATTAGATTTATTAAATATCTAACAATGTATGTTAAGTTTAAATGGTATAAGTCATAAAAACAACCTATTATAGTTTAAAATCTTGATGTTTCTTAATAAATTGGCAATTTTTAGAAATAAACTTAAAGTTATTATTATAATGTTAAGAACAATTAGGTTATAGTTTATTATGTCATTTATAAAACAGTAATTAGAATAAAAAAGTATTGCTTTTTTAATATAATAAACTGGCTTATACTTTTAAAAATTTGAAAAAAATGCTATAACAGAATATTTTATTATTTCTTATTTTTAAAACATGTTCTCATTAAAATGAATTTAAATTATAATGAGTTTTATTTATGTTTAAAAAAATAAGAAACTAAATAATTAAAGTATTATTATTTTAACTCTACTTTAGCTCCTGCAGTTTCAAGTTTTTTCTTGATATCTTCTGCTTCTGTTTTAGAAACCTCTGCTTTAACTAATTTAGGAGCAGCCTCAACTAAATCTTTTGCTTCTTTTAAGCCCAAGCCAGTTATTGCTCTCACTTCTTTTATGACATTAATTTTATTATCGCCAGCAACAATTAAATGAATATCGAATTTATCTTTAACTTCAGCTACAGGAGCGGCAGCGGCGGGAGCAGAAGCGGCAAAAGACATAGCAGATACACCCCATTTTTCTTCTAATTTTTTGCTTAATTCAGCAAGTTCAAGAATTGTTAAGGAAGATAAAGTTTCGGTTAGTTGATTAAGATCTGTTGACATATTTATGTTGTTTTAGTTGTTAATATAATAATTATTGATTTTTTAAAGTTGCTAATCCTTTTTCTGGGGCACCAAGAATATGCAAGAATTGCGATTGTTGAGTTTGTAGTAGCCCAATAAATGAAGCCCTTACCTCATTCATTGACCCTAATTTGGCAAGATCTCTGATTGTAGATTCAGACATTAGATTGTTCTTAAAAAAGCCAGTAACTATTTTTAATGATTCTACTTGCTTTGAAGTATCAACAATTACTTTTGAAAGAGCAACAGGATCTTGAGCATAAACAATTGCTGTAGGACCAGTTAGGTGATTATAAAGCTTTTCAAGATTTGTTCCTTTGAAAGCAACTTTTACTAAAGTGTTTTTAGCAATTTTGATATTACAATTTTTAGATTTTAAAGCAACTCTTAAATTAAACAATTGCTTATCAGACATTCCACGATATTGAATGATAGTAATAAACTCACTACCACTTATATTATTTTGTATATAAGATACAAGATCGGATTTTTGATTTCTGTTCATGGCAAAATAAATTAAATTGATTCGGCAATAACTTCAACCGAAGGACCCATAGTTGAATTTATATAGAAAGATCTAATAAATTTACCTTTTGAAGATTCTGGCTTAGATTCTTTGATAACCTTTACCACAGAAGCAATATTTTCTAGTAATTGCTTGGTTTCAAAATTGATTTTACCAACTAAACAATGAACTGTGCCACCTTTATCGTTTTTAAAATCAACTCTACCTTTTATAGCTTCTGATACTGCTTTTTTAATATCATTGGTAACTGTGCCGTTTCTTGGACTAGGCATTAAACCGCGTGGACCAAGTTTTTTGGCTATTTTTGCTAATTTTGGCATAACTTCTGGAGTAGCTATACAACAATCAAAATCTAGAAAACCAGCATCTATTTTAGCTATGACATCTTCTAAACCAGTCATGAAGGCACCAAATTGAAGAGCTGTTTTTTGCAGATCTTCGTTGCCAGTTAAAACTATAATTTTTACTTGCTTGCCAGAACCATTTGGTAATAATACCGAACCTTTGACGGTTTGATCGGATTGTTTTGGATCGATACCTAAATTAATGGCAATATCAACAGACTCGATAAATTTTCGTTTTTTTTCAGCAGAAATATTTTTGATATTTTCAATTGCTTCTTCGATAGTTTTGGCAACTATTTTTTGCTGAACTTGTTGTTTAGTTTTTTTCATATTGTATTGTATAAAATATTTATTCAACAACCTCTAAGCCCATAGATACAGCAGTGCCAGATATCATTGAGATGCAAGATTCGATACTTGCAGAGTTCATGTCAACCATTTTTTTCTTAGCTATTTCTAAAATTTGTTGCTTGGTAATTTTACCAACCATGTCTTTTCCTGGATTTGAAGAACCCTTGGCTAAAGAAATAGATTTTTTAATTAAGTAAGAAACAGGAGGGTGTTTAGTGATAAAAGTAAATGTTTTATCTTTATAGGCAGTGATAATAACAGGAATTGGAGTTCCTGGATCGTATTCTAGTTTTAAAGCATTAAACTGCTTGCAAAACTCCATAATATTTAAACCTTTTTGACCAAGTGCTGGACCTATTGGAGGGGCAGGATTAGCTTTACCGACAGGAACTTCTAGCTTGATATAACCTAAAACTTCTTTTCCTGGTTTTTTTTGTTGTTGTGACATAAAATAAAGTAATTAAGTGGTTTAAACAAATTATTGTTTACAAGGTATTTACCCAAGGTATTTAACTTTACCACAAAGTTTTTAACTTATTAAAAAGCTAAAAAGTTATTTAAAAAAATATAAAAATCAAAAACATTAAGCAAGCATTATAAAATATGCCTGCAAAAACATTAAAAACTTAGTTATAAATCAATTTAAGCATAAAATTTTAAAGATATTTTTTTTTATTGCAACAATTATTTTTAAAAATTTATTATTTTTTTAAAAAGAAACCAAAAAATGTTTCGCCATAAGTTCGAATATCGAGAATTTTTAAAAAAGAAAATTGTTCAAAATAGTTATTTTCAATATTGCTTTTCTTTCCCCATTCTACCACCAATAAAGCATTACTTGCTAACCAGTTTTTCTGCTCTAGTTCGGTAATAATTTTGGCATAATTTAAAATATAAGGCGGATCGAGAAATAAAAAATCAATTTTTTGCTGATTAATAGGCAAATTATAAACATTTGCTAAAACTGTTTTTGCTATATTTTGCACTTGCAATATTGCTATGTTTTTAGAAACTATTTTCAAATGATCTAAATTATTATCAAGAAAAATAACCTGCTTCACCCCGCAAGATAAAGCCTCAAAACCAATCAAACCGCTACCGCAACAAATATCTGCCATTACCAAATTTTGCAAAGAAAAATTAAATTTATTGTGTTTTAAAATATTAAATAAAGCTTGTCTATTTTTATTAGTGGTAGGGCGAAAATTTAAATTATCACAATTGGCAAGTCGTTTTCTTGCATAAATTCCGGAGATTATTTTCATAGAATTGTTTTGTTTAAAAAATATTAAAAAAACACTTTTAATTTTCAAATCATTATTTTATAATAAAAAAGACTAATTTAACAACATTTTTTTTAAATATTATGAGCCTTAAAGATCATACCGTTAAATCTTATGATAACGAACTGCAATCAATATCTAAAACTCTCGATTTAACAGTTTCTCTGATTTTTCAATCGCTCGACATGATTTCTTCTGCTATTAACAATCATGATCAAAAATTAACACAAAATATCATCGATCACGATTATAAAATAAACACTCTTGATCACTTAATTGAAAAAAAAGTAACCAGCATTTTAGCTCTTCGCCAACCTATGGCTGTTGATTTGCGATACATTATTTCTTCTTTAAAAGTCTCTGCTAACCTCGAAAGAATTGGCGATCAAGCAAAAAATATCATCAAAAAAATCTCTTTACTCGAGGGTTATAATTTTGATGTAAAAGTCAAAGAATGGCTCACTCAAATGATTAGTATTTCAAAAAATATGGTGCAAAATGCAGTTTTATCTTTTAACTCTCACAATCTTGAATTAGCACAACAAGTGCTAACCCAAGACGATATCATCGATCAAACTTACAGTAATTTTTTTAGCCTTATAAATAAAGAAAACTTCAATAGAAATGAGGTAAATCAAATTGTCAATACTTTATTTATTGCTAAAAGTTTTGAACGATTAGCCGATCATTCTACTAATATTGCCGAAATTACTGGTTTTGTTATTACAGGAGAAATAAAATGAACGAAAACTCTAATTTAAATGGTCAAGTTGCTAAAAAAGACAACAAAGATAATCTAGGTTTTGCAACTAATTTTCCAAAAGAAACTTCATTAAAAAAACCCAACTGGATTCGTGTTAAAGCCCCTATGTCTAAAGGTTACCACGAAACTAAACATATGCTACAATCTAAAAAACTACATACCGTTTGTGAAGAAGCTGCCTGCCCTAATATTGGCGAATGCTGGGAGCAAAAACATGCTACCGTAATGATTTTAGGTTCTATCTGCACTAGAGCTTGTTCTTTTTGCAACATAGAAACTGGCAAACCTCAAGCAGTCAACCCTCATGAACCTGAAAATGTTGGTGATGTAGCAAAATTTTCTGGTCTAAAACACATCGTTATTACTTCGGTTGATCGCGATGATTTACCAGATGGCGGAGCTAATCAATTTGTTGAATGCATTAAAAATGTGCGAAAAAAAGCCCCACAAACTACCATCGAAATTTTAACCCCAGATTTTTTACGCAAAGATGGTGCTTTAGAGTTAGTGGTAAAAGCCAAACCAGATGTTTTTAACCACAACATCGAAACCGTTCCTGCTCTTTATCAAACTATCAGACCGGGAGCTAGATATTTTCATTCGTTAAGACTACTGCAAAAAGTAAAAGAGCTAGATCCTACAATTTTTACTAAATCTGGCCTTATGGTAGGTCTTGGCGAAAGCAAAGAGCAAGTTTTACAAGTGATGGATGATATGCGATCGGCTAATATTGATTTTATCACTATCGGGCAGTATTTAAGGCCAACATTAAGGCATGCTCCCGTTGATCGATATGTTTTTCCAGAAGAATTTGATTTTTACAAAAAAATGGCTTATAGCAAAGGTTTTCTCATGGTTGCTTCTAGCCCCCTCACCCGCTCATCTTACCATGCAGGAGATGATTTTTTAAAAATGCAACAGGCAAGATTGCTAGAAAATCAATATATTTAACCATCTGCAAGCACAAAAAAGTCAATAACAAATCTTTGCAACTAATTAAAATTAAAATATATTGTTAGATTGATTAATTTTAAAGTTGAAATGGTATTAAACTATCTATAATTAAAATAACATAAACCTTTATTAAAATACAAATATGCCTAAAACTACTAAACCTAAAATTGAAAAAACTACAACAACTGAAGGCAATAATATTGTTAATGGCACTGTTAAATTCCAAATTTGTTTTAATTTTAGTTTTGAAAAGAAATTTTAGCTATTTTTAGCCTCATATTAAACATATTATACCATTTCAACTTTAAAATTAATAAATCTAACAATGTATGTTAAGTTGAAATGGTATTAGGCTAAAAATAGCTGAAATTTATACTAAAAATGGCAAAAAAGTAAAATATGATTTGCAATATAACAGTGCCTTGAAACAAATTTAAAATTCAAACAAAATCAACTTATTTTAAAATATATGCAACAAGAACCATCTCTAAAAGATTTTATACAACAGCCAGCTAGTGTTTCAGGGGTTAAAAAAATTATTTTAGTAGCCTCGGCAAAAGGCGGAGTTGGTAAATCTACTGTGGCGGTAAATTTGGCGGTGAGTTTGGCAAAATATCTCAATGTTGCCTTGGTTGATGCCGATATTTATGGCCCTTCTGTGCCACATTTACTCAATTTAAACACTAAACCAGAAATGCAAAATAATTTGTTGTTGCCATTGATGGCTCATCAAGTAAAATGTATTTCAATTGGCTCTCTTATTGATGCAAATTCAGCTGGTGTTTGGCGAGGTCCGATGATAACTAAAATTTTATATCAATTAATTAGAAGTGTAAACTGGCAATTTGACAATCAAAAAGTTGATGTGATGATAGTTGATATGCCTCCTGGCACAGGTGATGTTTATTTGAGTATGGCAGAAAAGTTTCCGATTTTTGGGGTTGTGGGGGTTTCAACACCGCAACAGTTGGCAGTGATTGACTTGATAAGATCTCTTGATTGTTTTAAAAAGCTTAAAATTAACATTTTAGGTTTAATTGAAAATATGTCTTATTTACTTGATGATAAACAACAAAAACAGTTTCTTTTTGGCAAAAATACCTTACAACAGTTAGCAAAACAGCAACAGCTCAACATTTTAGCCGAAATACCTCTTGATGTCAATATTAACCTAGCTTGCGACTTGCAAATTCCAGTGGTGATAAAATTTCCACAAACAATTGCCAGTTTAGCCTTTGAAAAAGCTACTTCTTCAATTATTTCTTGTCTTTAAAAATGAGAAATGATTTTTTTGATAACATTGCCTTAATGACAAAAATATAAAATTAATTGTTGCTTTATTGAAAAAAACATTTTAGCATAAGATAATCGGAAAATTATTTTTAATTAATTTTAAACACTAAACAATATGTCTATCTCAATTACACAGTTATCTAAAGAAGGTTTAAATTATGAATTTTATGTTAATATCGCATGGGATTTAATAAATCAAAAAATAGATAAAAGAACAGCCAAAGATCAAGAAAACTTTTCTCTTAATGGTTTTCGTAAAGGTCAAGTTCCGCTTAATATTATCAAAGAAAAAAACTTTAACTTATATTTAAGATCGGAGCTAGAAAAATTAGTCGATAAAACTATCGATAAAATTTTAGACGATAACAAAATTCAATCTGCTTCTTACCCTAAAATTTATATTGAAAAATCTAATCCAAATGAAAATGCAGAAGTGAAAATTAGCATTGAAGCAATGCCTGATGTTCCAGAAATAGATTTAACAAAAATTAATATCACCAAATACGAATTAGTTTTACAAGATAGTTTAGTTGAAATGTTTGTATCAAAAAATTTAAAGAGTTTATTAAATCAAAATAAACAACAACCAAATTACCAAGCAAAAATTGGCGATGTAGTTGTGATTGATTATGCCGGAAAAGTAGATGATAAACAGTTCGAAGATGGTTTATATGAAAATCAAAAAATTGAGCTTGGTTCAAAAACTTTAGTTGCTAACTTTGAAGATCAAATAGTTGGTGCAAAAGAAGGCGATAAAATTACTGTGCAGGTTTTATTTCCTGCTGATTATTTTAAGCCAAAATATGCCAATAAAAATGGCATTTTTGAAGTTACTATCAAAGAAGTTTATGCCTACGAAGATGAACAACTAAACGATAGTTTTATTAAAGAAAAATTAGGTTTCGAAAACAGAGAAAAACTTTTTGAAAATACTAAAGAACAAATGAAAAAAGGTTATGAAATAACTTTAAAAAATATTACGAAGAAGCAATTATTCGATCAACTCGATGCTCAATATAAAATTGATTTACCAAAATCTCTACTAGAAAATCAGTTAAAAGTTGTTGAAAATCAACAAGGAATCGATAAACTAGATCCAGAACAAAAAAATAAGCTTGTTGAAAGAATGGTTCGTTGCGGTATTATTATTAACGACATTGCCAATAAAAATTCTCTTAAAATTGAAAAAGATGAATTTGATGCAAAAATCAGCGAGATATTATCTTTTCTTCCAAATCAAGAAGATGCTAAATTATTCTTAGATCAATTGCAAGAAAAAGAAGATATGGCAAATCAAATCGGCGGATCTATAATAGAAGAAAAGGTTCTTGATTTCATTAGCAAATCAGCAATCGTTACCATCAAGCAAATAGAAGATAAAGAGGTAGATCAAATTTGGTACGATCTTAATAATAATCCTAATTTTTAAACTATGAACGATTTTTTTAATGCTTTAAAGCTTGTTGCTTTTCCCATTCATAAAGAAGGTTATAAATTTATTATAATTTTTGCTATTGCTACCGCTATTTTTGCTATGTTTAGTAGTAGTTTGGGTGTTATTGGTTTAGTTCTTACTGCTTGGTGCATTTTCTTTTTCCGCGATCCAGATCGTATTGTTCCTATAGAAGAAAATGTTATTATCAGCCCAGCTGATGGTGTAGTAACAAGGGTTGAATACGGTGCCGATGCCCCAGCAGAGCTTGGCTATGACAATACCAAATTTAATAAAATCAGCATTTTTCTTAATGTTTTTAATGTTCATGTTAACAGAGTGCCGTTTTCTGGATCGGTAAGTAAAGTGGTTTATAAAGCAGGCAAATTTTATAGTGCTAATGCCGAAGAAGCTAGCTTTGATAACGAAAGAAACTCAATAGTTATTAAAACTGCTAGCGGTCACGAAATAATTTTTGTGCAAGTTGCTGGCTTGGTTGCCAGAAGAATTATCTCCGATATTAAAGAAGGGCAAGAGGTTATCACTGGTCAGAGATACGGAATCATTCGTTTTGGTAGTAGAGTAGATCTTTATTTACCAGAAGATATCGAAATAAAATCTTTACTTGGTCAAACAATGATTGGCGGTGAAACAATTATTGCTAAAATCAATCAAAAATAAAGTTTTTATAACATATGACTTCTATAAATATTTCGCAACTTATTGCTAAAAGAGAAGAGGCAACAATCGGTGGCGGTCAAAAAAGAATCGATATTCAGCATTCAAAAGGCAAACTTACCGCTCGAGAAAGAATTGAAGTTTTACTCGATCCTAATTCTTTCGAAGAATACGGTTTATATGTCGAACATCGTTGTATAGATTTTAACATGGATGATAAAAAACATCCCGGAGATGGTGTAGTTACTGGTCATGGCACAATTAACGGTCGATTGGTTTTTGTTTATGCTCAAGATTTTACAGTTATGGGGGGCTCTTTGGGCGAAGCTCATGCTAAAAAAATCTGCAACATTATTGATAAAGCAATACAAGCTGGTGCTCCAATTATTGGCATTAACGATTCTGGCGGAGCTAGAATTCAAGAAGGTGTAGATTCTCTAGCTGGTTATGGTGAAATTTTTCAACGAAACATCGATGCAAGTGGTGTAGTTCCGCAAATATCTTTAATTATGGGCCCTTGTGCTGGTGGTGCGGTTTATTCGCCAGCTCTTACCGATTTTGTAATTATGGTTGAAAACTCATCTTATATGTTTGTAACTGGTCCTGATGTTGTTAAAACAGTTACTCACGAAAATGTTTCTCAAGAAGATCTAGGCGGTGCTTCTGTGCATACCTTAAAAAGCGGAGTTGCTCATTTATCTTTTAAAACCGAAATTGAAGCCCTTTTGCAAACTAGAAGATTAATTAATTTTTTACCACTTTCTAATAACCAAAAAGTTCCACAAGTTCCAGTTAACGATAATCCAGATCGTGTCGATGTAGCACTAAATACTTTAGTTCCAGAAAATCCAAATCAACCTTATAATATGCGCGAATTAGTCGAAAAAATACTCGATGAGAGTAATTTTTTAGAAATTCAGCCTAATTATGCTAAAAATATTATTGTTGGTTTTGGCAGAATGGAAGGCTCTACTGTTGGTATTGTAGCTAATCAACCTATGCAATTAGCTGGTTGTCTCGATATTAAAGCTAGCGAAAAAGCTGCTAGATTTATCAGATTTTGCGATGCCTTTAATATTCCGTTAGTTACTTTTGTTGATGTACCTGGTTTTTTACCTGGCACCGATCAAGAACATAACGGTATAATTAAGCACGGTGCAAAATTACTTTATGCTTATGGAGAAGCTACTGTGCCAAAAATTACCATTATCATTCGCAAAGCTTATGGTGGTGCTTATATTGTCATGAATTCCAAGCACTTGAAAGGAGATGTTAATTATGCTTGGTCTAATGCCGAAATTGCGGTCATGGGGCCAGATGGTGCAGTTGAAATTATTTTTCGTGAAGATGCTAAAAATCAAGAAATAAAAGCCAAAAGGGTTGCTGAATATCGTCAAAAATTCGCCTCTCCTTTTGTAGCTGCTTCACGCGGTTTTCTTGATGAAGTTATCAGACCGCAAAGCACTAGAAAAAGCATTTGCTTATCTTTACAAATTCTTAAAAATAAAAAAGTGAGTAAAATTTGGAAAAAGCACGACAATCTTCCTCTTTAAAAATATCATAAACCACAAAATGACTCAGCAAAATAATAATCAAAAATATGCAACAATAGCCATTGTTGGAGCCCCTAATGCAGGAAAATCAACCATTACTAATGCTTTAGCCAAAACTAAACTTGCCATTGTTTCGCCAAAAGTTCAAACTACTCGAACTTCTCTTAAAGCCATTATTAACCATCAAGAAAACCAGCTTATCATTATCGATACTCCGGGCATTTTTGTTCCGCAAGATCATCGAATTTTAGAAAGAATAATTGTTAAAACCGCTTGGCAAGCCCTTCGAGAAGCCGATCATATTTGCTTGGTTATCGATGTTGCTTGCGGCATTAATAAGCAAAATCAACAAATTATTACCGATCTTAAAAAAGAAGATTTACCTATTACTGTATTACTAAACAAAATAGATTTGGTCAAAAAACATAAATTATTGCAAATAATTGCCGATTTGCAAAATCTTGGTCTTGAAAATATTATTCCAATTTCCGCCCTACAAAACGATGGTATTGAACAATTAAAAAATTTTTTATTTACTCAATGCCAGCATCTTGGTTGGCTATATCAACAAAACGAAATTACAACTGCTTCTTATCGCTTTTTAGCTAGCGAAATTACTAGAGAGCAACTATTTTTACATCTAAATCAAGAAATACCTTATCAGTTAAATGTTTTAACCGATTCTTATCAAATACTTGATAAATCAGTAAAAATATATCAAACAATTTTAGTAAGTAAAAATAATCAAAAAACTATTATCTTGGGCAAAAATGGCGAAATGATTAAAAAAATTGGCATGTTGGCTAAGCAAGAAATTGCCAATCTTGTCAAAACTAGAGTTCATTTATTTTTGTTTGTAAAGGTTAATGAAAACTGGATGAAAAATATTGATAATTTTGAAAATTTAAAACTAGATAAATTACCGCTATGAAAATTCTTCTTGGAGTAAATATTGATCATGTCGCTACCATCCGAAATGCTCGAGGAGGAAATCATCCTTGTGTAGTTGAGTCGGCAATAATTGCTCAAAATGCTGGAGCCGATGGCATTACAGTGCATCTTCGTGAAGATAGAAGACACATCAAAGATCATGATCTCTTTGAAATTAAACAAAAAGTCAATCTACCTATTAATCTTGAAATGGCTCCTACTTCTGAAATGCTTGCCATAGCTATCAAAACCAAACCTCATAGTGTTTGTTTAGTGCCAGAAAAACGACATGAACTTACCACAGAAGGTGGTCTAGATGTAGTAAAACATCAACAGAAATTAGCAGAATTTATTACAGTTTTGCAACAACATAATATCTTGGTTTCTTTATTTTTAAATACCAACTTACAACACATTGAAATAGCTAAAAATATTGGTGCAAATATCATCGAATTACATACTGGTGAATTTTGCCGTAATTTTGGCTCACACAAAGCAAATGAACTATATGAACAACTAACAATTTCGGCAAATCTTGTTAAGAAACTTGGTTTATTTTGTCATGCTGGGCATGGTTTAAATTATCAAACTGCTTTTGAAGTTGCAAAAATTAAAGAAATTACCGAATTAAATATTGGGCATTTTATTATTGGCGAATCTATATTTTACGGTCTTACTTATGTAGTGCAGAAAATGCAAAAAATTTTAAAACAAGCAAAAGCATGAAATTTATATTAAGATATTTAGTTTTTATTACAATTTTTTTTGTTAATGTGGCAGTTGCTCAAAATGTTGTCATTAAAGAAAACATTCCACAAGCCAAAATGGTTGGCTCTCATTGTTTAAAAGTTTTTGGTTTAAGCATTTACCACATCGAATTATGGAGTGAAAATGGCAAATTCAATTATAATCAGCCACTAGCATTAAGCATTACTTATCACAAAAATTTTTCTGCCTTACAATTAGCCAAAAAAACCACAATCGAAATGCAAAAAGTAAATCAGCTTAATACAGAACAAATACAAAAATATCAAGGCTATATTAATAAATTATTTGTTGATGTTAAGAAAAATCAAAATAAAACAGCCATTTTTATGCCAAATGGTGTTTTACAAATTTTTCTTGAACAACAAAAAATTTCTGAAGTTAACGATTTACAATTTGCTAAAGATTTTTTAAATATATGGCTTAGTTCAAAATCAAGCTATCCAAAAATGTCTTTTTCATTAACAAAATTATAACAAAAAAACAATTGTTAATGATATTTCTATATTCATCTATTATAAATATATATCTTTCGGATTAGTTTCTAAACCCATGAGTTTACCATCATTTTTAGCTCCTGATATACATGTTGCAGGGCATAATAAGCAATTAAATGCATCAACACACTTATTATAAAAAACTGAAAATATTGAGTTATTTTCATCAGTATTATTTGGCATTAAGTTTTTTGGCATTAAGTGTTCTGGCATTATTTGAGATAAAAATGCTCGTTTTGCTATTTCATCTTCTGGAATTGTAACACTTTGTGTTTTTAAGAAACCTATAACCCTTTCCAATTCTGCTCTTTTTAGGTCTTCAAGTTCTTCAGATTCAAATATTACTTCATCATGTTTAGAATATTCTTCATCTTGTAATACCATTTCAACTTTTTAGTTGACCATTTAAATATTTTATGAATAATTGATTTATTATTAATCAATTATTCATAAATATGGCAACAATTCCAGAGTTAAATAAATCGCTCATAAATAAATCTAAAC
>JACCDP011041115.1_pt1 | contig 21132 bp, 25 predicted proteins | sample 7445841 | NCBI WGS metagenome assembly JACCDP01 (sample SAMN15323441, study PRJNA562643) | freshwater metagenome | isolation source: river surface water | place: USA:Blue River Watershed | collected 2017-08-17
CAGGAATTTACTGGCTTAAAATCGGAGATAAATCAAAGAAGGTAATTATTTTGTAGACAATCTTTTTTCAGAATTCTATTTTCTAATTGCCTAATTTTGCATGAATGACTTTTGAAAACGATCCGATTTGTGCTTTAGCGACTGCAAATGGTGTTGGGGCCATTTCAGTAATACGAGCTTCTGGTAAAGGGTCAATTTCATTGGTCAATCAATTTATTTCGAAAGACTTAACTTCTCACAAGTCACATTCGATTCATTTTGGCGTTCTCACGGATTCGAATGGCAAAGGCATTGATGAAGTTCTTATCAGCATTTTTCACGAAGGAAAAAGTTTCACTGGCGAAGAAAGCGTAGAGATTTCGTGTCACGGATCAATCTTTATTCAGCAAGAAATTTTGAGCGTTTTGACTTCCAATGGTTTTCGTCTGGCCGAACCAGGTGAGTTTACGAAAAGAGCCTTCATGAATGGTAAATTGGACTTATCACAAGCTGAAGCCGTTGCTGATTTGATTGCCTGTCAATCCAAGCAAGCACATGAAATTGCCCTCAAACAATTGCGAGGAACGTTTTCAAATCAATTAAAAGAATTACGAGAAAAACTCATTCATTTTGCTGCCATGATTGAGCTAGAACTGGATTTTGGCGAAGAAGATGTTGAATTTGCGGACCGAACTGAATTGAAAATATTGGTAGCCGATGTTTTGAAAATGGTCAATCGTTTGGCTGAATCATTCAAACTTGGAAACGCACTAAAAAATGGAGTCCCTGTTGCGATTGTTGGTTCACCTAACACTGGAAAAAGTACCTTATTGAATCAATTGCTAGGAGAAGATCGCGCGATAGTTAGTAACATTGCTGGAACAACGCGGGACGTTATTGAGGAAACCTTAAACATAGATGGAATTCTTTTTCGATTAATCGATACAGCCGGAATTCGAGAAGGAGCTGAAGAAATTGAAGCATTAGGAATCGAGCGCTCGTTTGAGAAAATTGAACAGGCAACGATTGTGCTTTGTTTGGCGGATGCGTCTAGCTCTACAAGTATTGATGAAGTAAAACGTTGGCAATTGGATTTAGTCGAAAAATATCCCGAAAAGAAAATCATCGCTATTGCCAATAAAATAGACCTGGACTCTCAAGTAACCGCGGATATTTCCATCAGTGCGAAAAATGGGATAGGAATTGATTTATTGAAGCAAAAACTTGTTGAACTTATTATTGGAAATTACGATATCAAAAATGAAACCATTGTTTCAAACGCCCGTCACTACGATGCGCTGCAAAAAACAGCTGAAGCACTCGAAAAAGTAAGCATAGATTTGAACAATGGAACCACCGGTGATTTCATTGCTTTGGACATTCGCGCTGCCATGCGTTCACTCGGAAATATAACCGGTGAGATCGAAATTGACCGAGACATCCTCGGGACGATCTTTGAGCGGTTTTGTATCGGAAAATAAAAGAATTTCTAACGAATATTATCCTAATCCGATAAAATTCGATTTAAACTTAGGGTGTTAATGGATAATTAAATCAAAAAAACACCTCAGTTAAAACTCATACTTAGTTTTTAATTGGCTCTTGCTTCTGCGGTAAAACTGTTCCACGAATTGTCAAAACAATTGGTTCAGATACGTCTGAGGTTACCGTAATTGTTTTTGTAAATTGACCAACGCGTTTTGTGTCGTACGAAACACTGATTTTACTTTTCTTCCCTGGCTTAACTGGTTCAGTTGGTTTCTCTGCAGCGGTACATCCACAGCTTGTTTGAACACCTTGTATAGTTGCTGGCTTTTTAGAATTGTTCTTAAATTCGAAAATAAAAAGATCCTTAGAGTCATAAGGAATGGAGTCTCGAACAATTTCGAGTGTTGTAAATTTCAGCGACGGCTTTGATGTTTTTGTTGCTTTTTCTGAATTTTGACCAAATGAAACTCCGGTTAAAATAAGAGCGAAAGAAAAAATTATGTTTTTCATTTTGAAATATTTATAGAACAATAGTAAAACTTATTTTTCGAATAGCAATTTCTTTAACAGAAAATTAAGAATTCCTAAATTCTGCTAGTACGTCAAGAATCGAGCGATATGTAGCTGATTCAATAATTGAAAAACGGTTCAAAGGTAGCCATTGAATTTCTGTAATTCCTTCTTCCAATTGAGGTTTACTTGATTTGTCCCCAAAGTAATCACAGTAATACCAATGTGTTTTCTTCAGAACCGATTTATTTTTGAATTGGTATGTGTGATAGGTATCAATTATTTTTTTTCTGATGATTAATTCTCCTGTTATTCCACATTCCTCTTGAATTTCTCTAATTGCAGTTAATTCTGGTGTTTCATTCGTTTCCATTTTTCCTTTTGGGATATCCCAAAGTCCGTTACGTTTTATAAATAAATATGAATTATCACTTTGAACAATTCCACCTGCCGCCTCAATAAATGAATATCCAACAAAGAAATTAGTCATTGCTTTTAATGGATTTGCAGAAATAATTTGATTTTCATTTTCAATTGAATGATAAAGGGATGAGTAATCTTTGGGAATAGAATTAGTTAATTTATGAACATCTTTCATTTCAATATCCGTGAAATAAATTACCTTTTCTTCCAAGAAAACTTTATATTTTTGCGACATGATTCCAAACAAAGATAGCGCTTTCAAATTAGCAGAGATTTTACTACAAGTTAAAGCGGTTAAATTGCAACCAAATAATCCATTTACTTGGGCTTCAGGATGGAAGTCTCCGATTTACTGTGACAATCGCGTCACTCTATCTTATCCAACGGCAAGAACGCATATTCGACAGGCTTTTTCGGAATACATTGTTCAGAAGTTTGGAAAACCAGATGTGATTGCCGGAGTTGCAACTGGTGGAATCCCTCAAGGAGTTTTAATTGCTCAAGAGCTAGGAATTCCTTTTATTTATGTTCGAAGTGCTGCTAAGGGTCATGGAATGGGGAATTTGGTAGAAGGATCCTTCGAAAAAGGGCAACGTGTTGTCGTTGTAGAGGATTTGATATCAACTGGAGGTAGTAGTTTAAAAGCAGTAGAAGCATTAAAGGAAGTTGGTTTGGAAGTTAGAGGTCTCGCAGCGATTTTTACCTATGGATTTAAAATTGCTCAAGATAGCTTTAAAAAAGCGGGTTGTCCATTTTTAACGCTTACAGATTACTCTACCTTAGTTGAACAAGCAATCAAATCGAATTACATCAGTGAGAATGATTTAACTGAACTTCAAAATTGGAGAGAAAATCCATCTACTTGGATGCAAAGTGTTGAATAATGGAGTTAAAAAGCAATCAAGTTTCGGTAAAAGCTTCTAAGGAACAAATCCTTAGTTTTCTTTCAAATTCTGAAAACCTATGGTTTATTCTACCTCAAGATAAAATCTCTGATTTCAAAGCTGATCAGCAATCTTGCTCATTTAAAGTTCAAGGAGGAATAACAATATCGCTTATTCAAAATGGGAGTAAAGAAGATAAGTTATTCTTGAAGTCAGGTGAAAAAACGCCTTTTCCGTTTAATTTGACAATTCATTTAATTGAAAACGGTTCATTTACCGATGGATATATTCATTTTGACGGTGAGGTTAACGCTTTTCTAAAAATGATGGTTGAGAAGCCTCTTTCCGCGCTATTTAATTATATGTCGGAAAAATTAAAAAGTCACTTCGAACAATAGCGAATTTCTTTTATTCCATATTCCCTTATTTCTTTTCCAACTTCAATTTGAAGGAATCCATTTTTATTAACGCCAATTATTTTACCCTCAAAATTTCCATTTTCATCCTCGTAAGAAAACAGTTCATTTCTTCGATAAAGAAGTGATTCATATTCTGATTTAAGATTGGCTTCACTTTTCTGAATTTTTCCAAAATGTGAATTCATTTGATTGCACAACTCATTAAAAAAGATCTCGATGGATATCTCTTTGTTTAACTCGACTTGCATGCTTGTTGCATCAATTTCGCCAAAACTTACTTGATTTACATTCAATCCTATTCCAATTATAGAATTCGAAATGTATTCTCCAGTCAATTGATTTTCAATCAGAACTCCAGCAATTTTTTTATTTCCCACGAAAATATCATTAGGCCATTTTATTTGAGATTCAATGTTAAATATTCCTAATGTTTTAACAATGCAAATGCTTGTTATCCAAGTTAATTCGTGTTGTTTCGAAACTGACAGTTTGTCGGGTTTTAAAATAAATGAAACCAATAAATTTTTTCCTGGGTCGGAATACCAAACATTTCCTCGTTGTCCCTTCCCAAAGGATTGTGAGTCTGCCAGAATTGCGGTTCCATTTTGACAAAGTTGGTCTGAAATCAAAGTGGCAGCAAAATTGTTAGTAGAGTCAACATGCGATAAATGTATAATTTCTCTTCCAAAAATGTTTACTATGGAATTTGATTGTTTCATTTGGGAAGCTAAAATTAAAATTTATAAACTAGATTTGTGTTTCAAGAATAAATAAATGCGAAAAACTAAGAAAATTACTGAATCCGAACTATTGTGTCAAACAATTGTTGAAGGAATGCAGGAGAATAAAGCGAAAGATATAGTGGTACTTGATTTAAGACATTTGGACAGTGCGGTTTGTGACTTTTTTGTTATCTGCAGCGGAGAATCAAGTACACAAGTAGATGGGATCAGTAATTCAGTTACGCGATTTACCCGAAAAACATTGAAAGAAAAACCTTGGCACATAGAAGGAAAGAACAACAGCGAATGGATTTTATTGGATTACATCGATGTTGTAGCTCATATTTTTTACAAAGATGCACGCTCATTTTATGATATCGAAGACCTTTGGGCAGACGCAAATAGAACAGATATACCAAACATTCAGTAAACGAAATTATGTCAGAAAACAAAAGAAAAAACCCATTCTCAATTTATTGGATCTACGCCATCCTTGGAGTTGCATTAATTGCTGCTGAAATATATTGGAATTCTGGTACAAGAGCAGTAATAAACAAAAAGAACACCTTGCTAGAATTGGTTGATAAGCATGGTGTGAAAAATGTTAAAATCGTAAACCAGTCTTACTGCGAATTCGAGCTAACATCCAAAGGTATTGAACTTGTCAAACAAGCCAAATCTGGGGAGTTAAGCGAAATGAAAAAGGTTATTAACCGATCAACTAATAAAGGCAAATCAATTGTTTTTGAATTGGAAAACATAGGGAGTCACGCCAATTTTGAGAAAGCGCTTGAGGATCACGGATACAGCAATTATGAAAATGTTACGCAGGTAAATTACCTGATTAATATTTTGAATTACATTCTGCCATTCGCATTAATTATTGTCATTTGGATATTTGTTATGAGAAGAATGTCCGGCGGCGGCGGTGGCGGTGGTGGACAAATATTCAATATAGGTAAATCACGCGCCCAAGTTTATGAAAAAGGAAAAACCACCAATGTTACTTTTAAGGATGTTGCTGGTTTACAAGGAGCAAAAGAGGAAATTGTGGAAATTGTTGAATTTCTTAAAAACCCCAAAAAATATACTGAACTTGGTGCAAAAATCCCAAAAGGAGCATTATTGGTTGGGCCTCCAGGAACAGGTAAAACCTTATTAGCAAAGGCTGTTGCGGGTGAGGCAAAAGTTCCTTTTTTCTCGTTATCAGGTTCTGATTTCGTTGAGATGTTCGTAGGTGTTGGAGCTTCAAGAGTTCGTGATTTATTTCGCCAAGCAAAAGAAAAAGCACCTTCTATCATTTTTATTGATGAAATCGACGCGATTGGTCGTGCAAGGGGAAAAAATAATGGTTTCAATTCAAATGATGAACGAGAGAATACACTAAACCAGTTGTTGACTGAAATGGATGGTTTTGGAACCAACTCTGGCGTGATCATTTTGGCGGCCACAAATAGAGCCGACGTTCTTGATAGTGCATTAATGCGCGCTGGGCGTTTCGATCGTCAAATCTATGTTGATATGCCAGATATCAATGAGCGTAAGGAAATTTTCCAAGTTCATTTGAAACCATTGAAATTGGATAAAGATATGGACATCGATTTTCTTGCTAAACAAACTCCAGGATTTTCAGGTGCAGATATAGCCAACTTATGTAATGAAGCAGCTTTGATTGCCGCTCGTAAGGATAAAAAACAAGTTGAAAAACAAGATTTTCTTGATGCTGTAGATAGAATTGTAGGCGGATTGGAGAAGAAAAACAAAATTATTACCAAAGAAGAAAAAGAAGCCATCGCCTATCACGAGGCTGGACACGCAACAATTTCTTGGTTATTACAATATGCGCACCCACTGGTTAAAGTTACTATTGTCCCTCGAGGTCAGTCATTAGGCGCCGCATGGTATTTACCGGAAGAAAGAAGCATTACTACAACTGAACAAATTTTGGATCAAATGTGTTCCGCTTTAGGTGGACGTGCCGCGGAAGAAATTACTTTTGGTAAAATCAGTACTGGTGCTTTAAGCGATTTAGAGAAAGTAACCAAACAAGCCTATGCCATGGTTTCTATTTATGGTTTAAACAAACGGGTTGGTAACATTTCCTTTTACGATTCACAAGGTCGGGATATGTTCACAAAGCCATACTCGGATGAAACTGCTCGGGTAATTGATGAAGAAGTAAGTAAGTTAATTGAATCTCAATACCAACGAGCTATTCAGATATTATCTGAAAATAAAGATAAACTTACGGCTTTGGCAACTAAACTTTTAACGAGTGAAGTAATCTTCAAAGAGGATCTCGAGGAGATTTTTGGGAAAAGACCTTGGGACACGAGCGAAATTTCTCATCCTTCTGAGCCAGAGCAATCTGCAGAAGAATCAAATTTAGCTGAAATCAAAACGGAAGATAAATCTGCGGAATCTATTGAAGACCAAATTAAATCCGAGAGCGATTCTGATTCAAGTTCAGATGAGCCCGATGACTCTAAGTCTGAAGAGGGTAATAACGCTTGATTGTAATGTTATTGGTTTTAGATACCACTAATTTGATTCTATTTGAGGAAATAAAAGCTCTTTTAAAGACTGTTGAAATTCCTTTTATGGCTAAAAATAACGCCTCCTCGATGTTCAATAACTTTGGTAATTACGAAATATATGTAACTTCGGAGTTTGAAACGAGTGCAAAAGAATTGATTAATAATGCCATTGGGTAATCTCGCTACAAGAAGTATAACTGGATTGATTTTTGGAATCGTAGTTATTGGTTCTATTCTTTGGAATCCCTACATTCAATCTTTTGTTTTTTCCGTTTTCATGGTACTTGGTCTAATTGAATTTTATCGTCTTTTTAAAAACCATAAAATCGTTCAAGTTAGCCACGAAATAGGTCTTGTTATTGGGATATTCATTTTTGCATTGCTAATTGGCGTGAGTATGAAGCTTTTGCCACTTGTTTCAATTACAGTAATTTTCCCGTTGTTTTTCACGCTTATTTTAAATGAGTTATGGAAGAAAAAGGAACATCCTATCATTAATATTTCTGTTTTGGTTTTTGGTGTAATTTACATTGTTGTTCCCTTTTATTTAACAATTGATTTGAATTTACGCAGTACTTCGTATCTCCCGACAGTAGCTGGAATGTATTTTTTAATTTGGACTAATGATTCTTTTGCATATTTCAGTGGTCGTATGTTTGGAAAACGAAAACTCTTTGAACGAATCTCGCCAAAAAAAACGTGGGAAGGAACAATTGGAGGCGTATTATTTACTTTGTTGGTTGGATATATTATTGGGGCATTCGTAAATCGTGGCGAGGAGCTTTTTTGGATCGTATCTGCAATAGTTATTGCACCATGTGCTATTTATGGAGACTTATTGGAATCTCTGTTTAAAAGAAGTTTGAATATTAAAGATTCTGGCACTATTTTACCAGGACATGGTGGTATATTAGATCGTTTCGACGCTGTCTTATTCACCATACCGTTTTTTTATTGTTGGACAATCGTTTACACATATTGGGAAAAGTTTTGATATGAAATTACATCGCGAAGGTTACGGAATTATGGCCGGCACATTGGTTGCTGTTCTGGGTTTATCAGCATTGAATTATTTGTTGTTCGTTAAATGTGCTTCAACCATTTTATTTTGGTTTGTCGAATTAATCTTACTAACTCTCTTATTTTTAGTAGTTCAATTTTTTAGAGTTCCAACAAGAAATTGTCCTTATTCTGAAAATGATATTGTCTGTCCTGCTGATGGAAAGGTTGTTGTCGTTGAAGAAGTGGAAGAAAATGAATTTTTCAAGGATAGGCGAATACAAATTTCAATTTTCATGTCCCCTTTGAATGTACATGCAAATTACTTTCCAATTGGAGGAGAAACAACATATGTCAAATATCATCCAGGGTTATTTCTTGTAGCATGGCATCCGAAGAGTAGCACTGATAACGAGCGTTCAACCATTGTTGTTAAACACGAAAATGGAAAAGAGATTTTATTTCGACAAATTGCGGGCGCTGTAGCAAGAAGAATCTGTTATTATGCCCAAGTCGGAAAAGAGGCCAAACAGGGTGAAGAATTCGGTTTTATAAAGTTTGGTTCGAGAATTGACGTGTTTTTACCATTGGATTCCAAAATAGATGTTAAAATTGGCGATATTGTCAAGGCGAAAACTACTAGATTGGCTCACTTTTAATTTTTTTAATAACTTTACTAAAAATTCAGCATTATGAAAAAAGTATTTTTAGCTCTAGCGTTAACCACTTTTGTTGGTTCAATGGCAACTTCTTCTTACGCAGCTGTTACAGGTGTGAAAATCGAGAAAAAAGACGATGATAAAAGAAAGAAGAAAAAGAAAAAATCTGGATGTTGCGCATCTAAGCAAGAAGCAGGAAAATCTTGTTGTTCAAAGAAAGCAGCAAACTAATTAAAACCAAACAAAAAACGTCGGATTGATTAATCCGACGTTTTTTTTATGCCCGAAACTTTGGTTTAATTATAAATACTTTGATATTCTTTCTGATATTTCGCAAGGATTTTTTTACGCTTGAACTTCAATGTTGGTGTTAATTCATCTCCTTCAATTGTAAACTCTTTAGGTAAAAGAACAAATTTTTTGATTTGCTCCCAATTACCAAATTGCTGATTATACGATTCCACTTCTTCCTTAATTCGTTTATAAACTTCTGGATTATTTGAAATCGATTCATTTGTTTCTTTCGTCAAATCCATTCCATGTCTCGTAGCCCACTCTTTAATGAATGCAAAACAAGGAACAATCATAGCGGCAGGGTATTTTTCATTCTCTCCAATTACTATAATTTGCTCAATAAAACGGGATTCTTTAAACTTGTTCTCCATAGCTTGTGGAGCGATGTATTTCCCTCCAGAAGTTTTGAAAATCTCTTTTTTACGATCTGTTATCTTTAAAAATTTTCCTTCTTGAAAAATTCCGATGTCTCCGGTATGAAACCATCCATCTTTGTCAATCACCTCATCTGTGGCTGTTTGATTGTTGTAATAACCGAGCATCACATTCGGTCCTTTAACAAGAATCTCACCATCTTCTGCAATTTGAACTTGAACACCATCGATCAACGTTCCCACTGTACCTATTCGAATTCCTTGACCGAACGAGTTTACGGAAACAACTGGTGAAGTTTCAGTTAAGCCATACCCTTCCAAAATTGGAATGTCAGCTGCTAAGAAAATCCTTGCTAAACGCGGTTGCAAAGCTGCACTTCCAGAGGCGATTGCTCTAACATTTCCACCCAGCGCCAATTGCCATTTCGAAAAAATTAATTTTCGAGCAATTCCTAACTTAAATTTATACCAACCTGATTTACCTACAACATCGTACTCTTCTGCAAGACCAACCGCCCAAAAGAACAATTTTCTTTTGATTCCTGTCAGGGTATCTCCTGTTGCCATGATTTTATCGAACACTTTTTCAATCAATCTCGGAACTGCTGTAAATACATCCGGTTTAACTTCCCGTATATTATCCCCAATGGTATCCATTGATTCTGCAAAATGTATTGAGCATCCGAGGTACATATATAAGTAATGTAACATGCGTTCATAGACATGACATACTGGTAAGAATGTTAGAACGCTTGAGTTATTATCCGCAGGAATTCTTGGTTTACAAGCTTCTAAATTGGAAATTAAATTATTGTGCGAAAGCATTACACCTTTTGGATTTCCTGTTGTTCCAGAAGTATAGATGATAGTGACTAAATCACTACGTTTTACTTCATTCATTCTGATATGAACTTCTGATTCAAGTGTTGAAGATGCCGCTTCGAAAATTTTTTTCCAATTTGAATAACCAGGAAGTTCATCGAAGGTAAATAAATGCTGTAAGCTCGGAATCTCGTTTTTAATATTACTGATTTTTGTTGCTAACTCCAAGTTTGAAACCACACAAATTTTAACTTGCGCATCATTAAATATAAACCGGTAGTCACTTTCAGATATATTTGGATAAACAGGTACTAAAATAGCTCCAATTTGCTGAACTCCAATATCTAATATATTCCATTCAACACGATTTGAGCTAGCCACGGCGATTTTGTCTCCAGGTTGAATGCCAAAGGAGATTAATCCTTTGGATACTTCCATGGCTTGTAAGATAAATTCACTCGTAGAAATCGGTTCCCAATTTCCGTTTATTTTGGAAACAAACATCCTCGGGTTCGGAAAGTTTTTTTGTTGCCAGTATGGAATATCAAATAATCGTTCAGTACTTGTCATATTTTGATTTTATTCATCTAAAATAAATAAAATGACAAACAATTGCAATAAAATAGTAGAAGAAATACTTAATCTAAAAATAGAATTCTTTTATGAATTCAATGCGTTCAGTCCTTCAATAAAGTTTTCAGCACTTTCTTCTAATTCAATAGCGATTGAGCGAAATTCGGATTTCACCTTTGCAGAGTTCATCTTCGAAAGCGCATTGTTGTAATAGTTGACAGCCTCATCAATTAGTTTTTCGCAAGCTTCAAATTTTTCAGGTTTTATCTCTTGGATGTAAATACTTTCATCGATAACATCAAACACCAATGAATTTATGCTCTTTTTTAAATCTCTTTTATTAGCCATCTTAATTTTTTGAGCAAAAATAATTGGAATATGCAAAGTTTACTTTTGAAAGTAGAAAACATTTGAACAATTCATTTTGAATGAACATTTGATTTCCATAACCTTCAGCATTACTTTTTCAACTAATTTCGAAAAAAAGAATTTTAAAAGTTTATTTCCGCTTGATCCGTTTTCTACTATTTGTTCCTGTTTTGTTCTCCTGCGCTGTAAGGGATTACGATTATTCTGGAATAAAAATAACAGAGAAAGATAGTTTTTCAATTCCTGTTAGTTGGTTTTCAGAATTAAAAGGAGACTATTCATTTGCAAATAAATGGGAATATGCGAGTGGAATCGATTTAAATGAATATCAACAAATTATATGTTGGGAATGTCCTCCGAGAGCACAAAAAATGTTGGACAAGAGAAGGAAAATAATCCCTGATTCCATGAATGTTTTTTACACATTGATTGATTCAACAAGACATTATTTTTCGTTAGAATCCAGATCTACTTTGGTCGATTTGAAAAACAACAACTATTTAACCGTTAAAAAATATGGTGATTTCACAATTGAGGGCTTCACTAATAGCAATGACAGTTTGAATTGTAGTCTTTTTTTTCGGTTGAAAGATGATTTCATTACTTCATGGGGTTATATAAAACACAATGGAGTGACAAGAATTTTCACATTGAAAGAGGGTAAATTTTTCGCTGATAAATCTGAGTTTGAAAAAGGTTATTTAAAAGCAAAATTCAGTTTCGTTTACGAATCAGGAAATTCGTTCAAAGCCCTTTATTGGAGCGGAAAAATTCATGCCAGAATAACAGGTTTGTAGATTTTATTTATTGAGAAAACCTCCAGCCAAAATTGACGAGAGGTTTTCGAATTTAGAGTGAAAACTCACTCATTTATACTGAAATCAATTTATTTAAATTGAATCAGGTTTACAAAACTGGAATTTCACTTGCCGGTTTCATAATCGTTACCTCCTTTTTTGGAAGTATCAAATTCAAAATGCCATTTTCATATTTGGCTTTAACTTTGTCTTCTAAGCAATTGTCAGGAAGTGAAAAAGTTCTTCTGAATCCACTGTAGGAATATTCGCGACGCGTGTAATTTTTTTCTGCTTCTTCGCGATCTTCTTCTTTTTCAGAACTAACATATAACACACCATTGTCGATTGCGACTTTGAAATCGTCTTTTTCCATTCCTGGAACAGCTAATTCAATGCGATATTCTTTTTCTGTTTCATTGATGTTCGCAGAGGGAACTCGGGTTGAAAAATCAACAGAAAACGGATCCGTTCCCAAATCAAATAATCTCGGACTAAAAAAACGACTTGTTTCCAATAAATCGCTTGCCCATGTTGGCATCAAGCTCTCTCTTCTTTTTACTAATGACATAATTTAATTTTTTAAGTTGTTATTAGACAAAGTTATCTCTGTACCAATCGGCTCGCATTGTGTTTGATTTGAGAATAATTGCAATTTTATATTGCATTCTTTTCACTTTGAGGTAGTTGTGCGGTATCTTAACGCAAATAAAGCCCAAAGACTTAAAAACTTCCGTACATTTGCACCCATGTCTGTAAAAAGTGTTCAAATCAGAAAAGGCAAGGAACAATCGCTACTTCGAAAGCATCCTTGGGTTTTTTCTGGTGCAATCTTTTCTGACGTTGCTGGCATTGTGGATGGCGATGTTGTTCTCGTTGAAGATTTCAAAGGGCGTTTTTTGGCTTTGGGTCATTTTCAGCACGCTACTATTTCCGTTCGGATATTGAGCTTTGAACACTCCGAGGTAAATCAAGAATTCTTTGATAAGGCGATCAAAAATGCGGTGCAACTTCGTCTAAATTTAGGTCTTTTAAATGCTAACAATAACATTTTTAGAATTTGTCATGGAGAAGGTGATCATTTGCCGGGATTGGTAATTGATTTTTACAATGGTGTTGCCGTGATTCAATGTCATTCAATCGGAATGTATCAATCCGTTGATTTCATTTCAAATGCCTTACAAAAAGCGCTTGGTAAAGAATTAAAAGCAGTTTACTCGAAGTCATCAGACACCTTACCCGAACGAATTGAATCCAAGGACGAATATCTTTTTGGGAATTGCGAAACACCGCATTTGGCGTCAGAAAATGGCGTTCAATATCAAATTGATTGGGTGAAAGGTCAAAAAACAGGCTTTTTCATTGACCAACGCGAAAACAGAAATTTACTTGGAAAATATTCGTTCGGAAAGAAAATTCTAAATACGTTTTGCTACTCGGGCGGATTTAGTTTGCAAGCATTAAATCAAAATGCTTCACTTGTTCATTCCTTAGATAGTTCTAAAAAGGCAATCGAATTAACCGATACGAATGTTTCCATCAATAAGTTTAAAGGAAAACATGCTTCGATTGTGGCAGACGCGATGGAATACATGAAAGAACTCCAAGAAGATTATGACATCATTGTTTTGGATCCGCCAGCTTTTGCTAAGCATAGAGACAAGCGTCACAAAGCGATTCAAGGTTATAAACGACTGAATGCACACGCTATTCGACAAATCAAATCTGGAGGTTTAATTTTTACTTTTTCTTGTTCGCAGGTGGTCGACAAATATCTGTTCACCAATACAGTTATTGCGGCGGCTATTGAAGCGGGAAGAAACGTTCGAATCTTAGAGCAATTACATCAACCTGCGGATCATCCTATAAATGCGTTTCACCCCGAAGGCGAATATTTGAAAGGCCTTGTAATACAAGTCGACTGATGCTAGATTTAAGATATAATACAATTCTTGGCGTCGCCTTACCAATGATGGTTTCAGGTTTTATTCAATCGATTGTGATGATTACAGATTCGGCATTCATCAGTCGTTTTTCAACGGAAGGATTCGTTGCAGTTGGAAATGCGGGGTTAATCTATGTAACCACCTTTATGTGTTTGATTGGAATGGCCGACGGTGCACAGATTATTATTGCCAGAAGAATTGGTGAAGAACGCCAGGATGCAATTGGTCGCGTATTTGGAACGGCTGTGGTAACTCACATCGCACTCGCTATCCTTATGTTTCTCGCACTATATTTCCTAATGCCAAGCGCAATCCAATTTTATTCCAAAGATCAAAATATTGCTTTTTTACAAGGGAATTTCATTCAAATTAGAAGTTTCGCACTCTTTTTTGCGATGATTACCGTTTCAATACAGGCTTTTTTCATGGCTACCGGAAAAACATGGGTAGTTTTAATTGCGGCATTAATAACAGCTTTATCAAATATGTTAGTTGGTTATGGTTTAATTCTAGGGAATTTAGGACTACCAAGATTAGGTGTTGAAGGAGCTGCTCTTGCGTCAACTATTGCAGATGGATTGGGAATGACATTCTTGGTGTTATATCTTACATTTTCGGAAGAACGCAGAAGATATCGACTTTATCAATATTTCTCAATCAACTTAAAATCCATGATTGAACTCCTTAAAATTGGAAGCCCGCTGATGTTGCAAGGATTTTTTGCGTTGGGAACTTGGAGTTTGTTTTTCTCTTGGCTTGAACAAAAAGGACAGTTTGACGTCACTGTTTCTCAAAATATTCGTTCCATCTATTTCCTTGCTTTCGTTCCAATTTGGGGGTTTGCCGGCACCACGAAAACATACATTTCACAGTACTTGGGTCACAAAAGCTATAAAATGATTCCGTTTATTCAACGTAGAATTCAGTTACTTACTGTTGGTTTTTTGTTAATTACATTTCACGGAGCACTTTTTTATCCTGAACTTTTGATAAAAATCATTAACCCTGAAGAAGCTTATATTCAAAAAAGTGCCGAAATCTTACGTTTAGTTTCTATTTCCATCTTAATGTATGGAATGGTATCCGTTTATTTTCAAACAATTCATGGAAGTGGAAATACACTTCACTCAATGATTATCGAGTTTTTGACCGTAGGGATTTATTCTATTTTTAGCTATCTTTTCATAAAAATCTGGAATTTCGATGTTTACTGGATTTGGACTGTTGAGTATATTTATTTTGGTATTTTGGGACTCTTTTCAATTTCGTATTTACGTATTTTCAATTGGAAAAATAAGGTGGTATGATAACTGACAGCAAGCTCAAAATTGTTTTCATGGGAACTCCCGAATTTGCAGTTGCCATTCTTGATGAAATCATGAAGAGCAGACATGAAGTAGTCGGTGTAGTAACCGTAGCAGATAAGCCAGCGGGTAGAGGTCAGCAGATCAAAGAAAGTGCAGTTAAATCTTATGCTAAATCGCAAAATGTTCCCATTCTGCAACCTGAAAAATTAAAAGATGAACGTTTTTTAGGGGAACTCAAAAATCTAAATGCAGATGTTTTTGTTGTGGTAGCTTTTCGCATGTTACCTGAGGTTGTTTGGGCAATGCCACCAAAAGGAACGTTCAATTTACATGCATCTCTTTTACCAAAATATCGTGGTGCTGCGCCTATTAATTGGGCGATTATGAATGGAGAAACGGAAACAGGAGTGACAACTTTTTTCATCAATCAGATTATTGATACAGGAAGTATATTAGCCCAGGAAAAAGTTGCTATTTCCGAAAGTATGACTGCAGGCGAGCTTCACGATGAATTAATGCATTTAGGGGCAAAACTGACTGTGGAAACGCTCAATAATATAGCTAATGGTGAAATGAAGTCGGTCCCTCAAGATGAAGAGTTAGCCAAACAATTACCCCACGCTCCAAAAATATTCAAAGCAGATTGTGAAATCAACTGGAACGAAAAAGCCTATTCCGTTCACAATAAAATACGAGGACTCTCGCCATACCCTGCGGCTTGGTGTAAACTCATTAAAGATGGAGAAAAGGTGACTTTCAAATTGTTTACCTCCAAAGTCACAAATGAAGTTGCTGATTCAATATCATTGAAAAAAGGAGCAGACGGTATTTTATTTCCTTGTGCGGATTACTGTATTAGTATTTCTGAGCTACAACCCGAAGGTAAGAGACGCATGTGCTATAAAGAATTCCTGGCGGGTAACAACCTTTCTGATTATACCATCGAACCGTAGTTCACTTTTGTTATTTTTTGGATTATTCTACGTTTAGGTATTTTATCAAAGTCATACGAACTTAAAAATTCCCCTAATGAAAGCTGTATTTCTCCTTATTTCACTCATCTCATTCCATATTGTTTTTGCACAATATTATGTGCGAACCAAGAAAAATATTGGTATTTACTCAACTTATAATTTCGGTCAGAAACGGGTTCTTCAACCTTCCGTTCAAGTTGGTGTTTGCAGTCAAATTGGTCGACATTTTATTCCGGAAATCGGAGCGACTTTTGTTTCTGTTAATCAAGATGCTACTTTCCGTTCGTTCAATGCGGCAATTCAATATCGAACGCGATTATTGAAAATTCACGAACGAAAAAGAGGCGCTAAATGTAAATTTGAACTATTGGATTTATTTGTTGCCCCTGAATATTTTTATACGCCAAATGAATCCTTTCGATTTGACAAAAACACATGTTCAGTTCGCTATGGATTGGCTATTCATCATTTTGAAACAGGTGGCTCTAAACGATCAAGAGCTTGGTTAACGAAATTGGAAGCATATCATCGCACCTATTTTGGGGAAATTAGCAAAGGTAGACGTGAGTTTGGTATTGCACTTCGTATTCAACATTTCAAGACGTATGATTTTTTGAGGTAGATTAATTGTTCTCTGATTTCTTAATTTCGTAATTTATTCGAACACTTTTTTCTTGTTCTTCTTTTAATTTTTGTTGTTCCTCAGCCAAACGAACTTGCTGCCAATATTGACCTTCCAAATCTGGTGGTTCGATGCCAAGTTCTTTCTCAATTTCATATTGGTATTTCGGTCGTTGTGGGCCTAATTTTCGGTAATAAAATGCTAAGAAAATACCAACCAACATTCCTGAAAGATGTCCTTCCCACGAAATATGTTGTTCGGTTGGAAAAATGCCCCAAATCATACTTCCGTATATAAACACTATAAACAAAGACAAAGCTTGAAGTGGCAAATATTTCCTCAATACTCCCGAGGTAAATAAAAAGGCAGCAAGCGAATAGATAACCCCACTCATTCCAATGTGGTAAGCTCCATTGTTTTTTGCAAATATCCAGAGCAATAAACCAGTAAGAAGCCAACTTAACATAAAAACTTTCAAAGCCACTTCTTTGTATGAATAAAATAGCAAGGTCAACAACGGGAAAGTTGGAACTGAATTATTCAAGATGTGCCTAAAATCCTGATGCGCATGAATCCAAGGCATGAAGAAAATTCCCTTCAGTCCGTCTGATGTTTTTGGTAAAACACCTAGTTTGTGAAAATCATAAAGAAACAAATAATCAGACCAATAGACCAACCACATGATAACTACAACAAAAATTGCCGGAGGAATCGCATTTCGAAGATGGGGTTCAAATTGTGATTGGGTTCGCATGATCGCTTTGTACCAAAACGCATGCCTTTTGAAATTAACTGACAGAGTGGCTTGTTTTTTTAATTCGCTTTAGCCCAAAACAAATTACCAACTTTCATATTTTCCATCTCCATCAATGTACGCTTGTGATTTTTCTTCCAGTTGTTTATTTGGCTCTTCCAAATAGGGATAAACGACCTTATTATCAACCTTCACAACACCATCTTTAGGAACCTGTATAATTAATTTTAATTCCTGATCTCTTAGTTTGTCTTTCAGGGGAAACGTGTAAAAAGCATCGAGAATTAATTGGTTTTTGTTCTGTTTAAGACCAATTTTCATGTTTCTTGCCTTTTTGAGTGCGGATTGATGGGATTTACCCCTTGCCGAGTTTAACTGTAAGACATGAAACAAGGTGTCGCTCGATTTTTCATAAGCGACTTCTATACCGTGAAAATAAATTCTACCATTTTCTACTTTCAAAACACCAATCTCCCCCTTACTCAATATTCTATAACCATTTTTTTTAGTTGACGGAGCAGTTTGAAATTTGAACATCAATTCCTTTTCGAAGGATGTTGCGATTTCTTTTTCAACTTCTCCTTCTATGGCAAAAGCTCTATCGGTTCTAATTCCTGTCAAACTCAATAGAATTACTCCGATAATAAAAACAAGGATCAATAATAAGCCCGTATATTTCATGAATACTGACTTAAACGAAACCAAAAGTCGAATACCTAGTAACCACAGCAATCCAATTGATGCAACTGCAGTTAAAATTATACCAACGAATAAATTTTCAGTATCTCTTTCATTTTCCAAAATCAGCTGTCCTAATTTTTTAAACGAAATAAATTCTCCATTGTACTGGGCAGGAATGAAATCGGGATCAATGAAAAGAAAGATCATAAAATTAACGAATAAGGCTGTTCCCATGATGAGCATGATAATTCCGAGAACTTTACGAATAAACTGAATGATGCCTTTAGCACTTTTTTCAAAAGTTTGGTTCCCTTTTAATTTGCTTGCCCATTTTTTAGAATTTCTTTCAATAGTTTCGGCAGCTTTTTCCATTTCTGCCTTCATGGATTCAAAATTTACAGGCTCACCTTTCATTTGAAGTTTCTCAATGCTGGTCTTTGCCTTTGGCGTAATCATCCATAGAATAAAATAGAGTGGTAGTCCAAAGCCTCCAAAAATGGCAATCAACACAAAAATGGCTCGAACGATAACAACATCAAGTCCGAGATAACAAGATAGACCGGCACATACACCACCGAGAATTGTATTTTCTTCATCTCGGAAAAGCCGCTTTTCGGTTTTTTGGTTTTCAGAAGTGCCTGATGAAGCGCTATGTTGTTTTTGTTCATCAGAGAGAAATACATCAGGATCGCCTAGTTTTAGCAGAACTTCTTCAACCATTTTCAATTCCAATACTTGTTTATTTGGCTCGAGTGATTTTGAGAACAATTCTGCCATCCGCATTTCGATGTCTTGGATAATTTCATTTGCTCCGTCTTGATTTCCAAGCGCATTGGAAAGCTGATCAAGGTAATTTCTTAATTTGGCATAAGCTTCTTCTTCAATTAAAAAAGGAATGCCTTGAAGATGAATTGAGATTGTTTTATTCATGTCATTATTTTTTAGTGAGTTCTTGAACCGCTTGATGAAGTTCAATCCAAGTTTTATCTAATTCCGCTAAGAATTCAATTCCTTGAGGTGTTATTTTGTAATATTTTCTGGGCGGACCGGAATTTGATTCTTCCCAACGATAGGTAAGTAATTCCATGTTTTTCAAGCGCATTAACAAAGGATACAACGTGCCTTCTACAACCAATAATTTCGCTTTTTCCAACGCTTCTAAAATTTCAGACGGATATGCTTCCTGTTTCATAAGAATGCTTAAGATGCAATACTCCAAAATCCCTTTGCGCATTTGCGCTTGTGTATTTTCTGCATTCATTAGTTATTATTTTATTGCAAAGATATATGTTTTAAATTGTAATATGCTATACATAGTACTAAATATTTTTATTTTATTCAAAAATCGATTAAACTGATTGTATTCTGAAGTTAATTAAAAGATTTACTGCTTAATTTTGTGACATGTCAGAAATCATCAATAAAGTCAAGGAAAGCGGGTTAATTCAACTGGATCTTGCCGATTTTAAGCCAAAAGAGGAATTTGTAGGGATTGATTTGGCACATCAACTCTGGCAAGGGCTTATTCTAAAAGAAAAAGATTTCAGAAATTGGATTAAAACGGAGAATTGGGAGCAATATCGAAATAAAGCCGTCTATATTCACTGCTCGGCAGATGCAATAATTCCAACTTGGGCATATATGTTGGTAGCTTCTTCGTTGAATGATATCGCGGCATTTACAACGGTTGGTTTAAAAAGTGAGTTAGAGAAAGAAATTATTGTTCGGAATATTCAAAAAATCGACTTGAATACAATCAAAGATGGAAAAGTAATTGTCAAGGGATGTAGTGATATTCCTTCCCCTGAATTTGCAATGGTTGCCCTTTTGAATTACATTCAACCGGTTGTGTCTTCAATCATGTATGGTGAACCTTGTTCCACTGTGCCTGTTTATAAACGAAGAAAAAACATTTCATGACTAAAACTCAAGCCTGGTTTCAGGCCATTAGACTTAGAACATTACCTCTATCAGTTTCTGGAATAATTGCCGGATCAGGGATGGCCAAGGTTCTTCACTCAATAACAAACCCGAGCGAAGATATTCACTTTTGGGAAATTTTCTTTTTGGCACTTCTCACAACAATTAGTTTTCAAATCCTTTCAAATCTTTCTAATGATTTGGGTGATAGTCAAAAAGGGACGGATAACAAGAACCGTGTGGGTCCGACACGTGCAGTTCAATCCGGAATTATTTCTCAGAAAGAAATGAAGATCGCCATTTATATTTGCGTAGTTCTTTCATTAATTTCAGCTTCAGGACTTATTTATTTTAGCTCACAGAATCTAACACCAGAGCTAATCTTGTTTTATGCCATTTTGGCTATCGTTTGTGTATTGGCTGCAATAACATATACAGTAGGAAAAAACGCATACGGGTATCGAGGATTGGGCGATCTAATGGTATTTCTGTTTTTTGGAATGGTTAGCGTCTTGGGTGTTTTTTCGCTTTATGGAAACGGATTTGAGTGGTTGGTATTTTTTCCAGCTGTAACAATTGGTCTTTGGAGCACAGCTGTATTAAATCTCAATAATTTAAGAGATCACGTTAATGATAAAAAATCATCGAAAAACACGACTGTGGTTAAGTTAGGTTTTCAACGGGCAAAATTTTACCATGCGTTTTTAATTCTTGGAGGATTTGCAACTTGGCTTCTAGTCATTACCACGTTTACTTTTTTAACATTTAATTTTTTGTTGCCACTAGCTTTAGTTCCTAGCTTTCTTCTTTTTCCTCATTTGAAACGTGTTTTTTTGAATGAAACGCCAAAAGAGTTGGATCCGGAATTGAAAAATGTCGCACTCGTTACGTTTGGTTCATCCATACTTTACGCACTATTAATTAATTTTAGTTTGTAGTTAATTGAATTGCTTTGTATGGTTTTTAAACATGTAAAAAGTTCCTTAAAAATTCCAATCATTCGAAGAGATATTTCTTTAAATTTGTACACTTTAAAAATAATTAAGCTATGAAAATTTTGGTTTGCATCAGCAAGTCTCCGG
>JACCDP010838374.1_pt1 | contig 21110 bp, 21 predicted proteins | sample 7445841 | NCBI WGS metagenome assembly JACCDP01 (sample SAMN15323441, study PRJNA562643) | freshwater metagenome | isolation source: river surface water | place: USA:Blue River Watershed | collected 2017-08-17
CAATCCCCCGACAACATTCACCCAAAACCGAAACCACGCCCAGGCCTTATCGTTTCGACTAAAGAGGACGACGAAGGCATGATCTTCGTGAGTGTGGCCTATGGGACCAGCCAAAAGACGGATCGCCTATACCGTGGGGAGTTCAGAGTCGCTAACAGCGAGCATCCTGCCGCCTATAAAAGTGCAGGCCTAAGCTACGACACAAAATTCGACCTGAGACACGTTTTAGAACTTCCGTTCAACGACGCATACTTCTCGGTTCCACCCCAAGCGCCGCACGGACAAAATCCAAAGCTCGGAACACTACACCCGAGCATGGTCCGGATTGCCGCGAGCGCTTTTTCGGCCGCACGCAAATAGAGGTATCCCAAGAACTCGAAATCAACGTATTTCTTAGGCAAAGAGGTTGAGGCAAAACGCGAAAACCGCGCCAATACTGGCCCTGCGGGGCAAAGAAAAAGGGACTGAGAAATTCAGTCCCTTGATATTTGGTGGAGATAGGTGGATTTGAACCACCGACCTCGGGGTTATGAATCCCGCGCTCTCACCAACTGAGCTATATCTCCTGAGGCCATTTCCTTCGTCAGAAGGAAGTCGTAGATTATAGCCAGCTTTTCACAGCGCTAAGCCCACCCAACCCGTGTGTATAGACAGCGGCCTCAGTATGATTTCCCCCTGTCAACGTCTGGAGACCTGCGCATGACCACCCCTGCTATCGCCTTCCTTGGTATCGGCCTGATGGGGTTTCCCATGGCGCGTCGTCTGTGTGAGGCAGGTTACACGGTGCATGCCTGGAACCGCAGCCCGGACAAGGCCGAGCGCTTGCGTCCGATGGGCGCGCAGATTCACACGCAAGCGTCTGAGGCCGCCGCGCAAGCCGACATGGTCATCAGCATGCTGGAGAACGGCCCCGTCACCGAGCATGTGCTCTTTGAAGGCGGGGTCGTCAAGTCAATGCGCCCGGGAGCCTTGCTGGTCGACATGGCGTCGATCAAACCCGCAGAAGCCCGCGACCATGCCAAGCGTCTGGAGGCGCGGGGCCTGCGCCATCTGGATGTGCCCGTCTCAGGGGGCACAGTAGGCGCCGAAGCCGGGTCGTTGGTGATGATGGCGGGCGGCAACGAAGCCGACTTTGAACACGTGTTGCCCATCCTGACGGTCATGGGCCGGGCCACGCACGTAGGCCCTCACGGCTCGGGTCAGCTCGCCAAGCTGGCCAACCAGATGATTGTGGGCATCACCATAGGTGCGGTGTCCGAGGCGTTGTTGTTGTGTGAGCGCGGCGGGGCCAGCATGGCCAAGGTGCGCGAGGCCATCACCGGCGGCTTTGCCGACAGCCGGGTGCTGCAGGTGCATGGGCAGCGCATGGTGGAGCACGACTTTGCGCCGCGTGCGCGCATGACGGTGCAGGTGAAGGACATGCGCAACGCCCTGGCCACCGCGGCCGAGACCGGGTTTCAAGCCCCCATCACGGCGCTGCTTGAACAGTTGTATGCCTGCGGCATTGAGCACGGCATGGCCGACCTCGACCACGCGGGCTTGTTTGTGGAGTTGGCGCGCCGCAATGGGGTGCCGTTCAATCCAGCTTGATGCCCAGGTCAACCGCCAGCTTGACCCAGATGGGCACCACGCGCGCCCACTCGGACCGGGTCTCGTCCAGGTTGACCGGCTTGTTGGGAATGGCAAACGTCTCGCGCAGTTGCGCCGCACGCGGGGTGTTGGCACCTTCCACCGCCACTTTGGACAAGGCTTGCAGGATGGGCTCAGGGGTGCCGGCCGGTGCCATGAGGGGCAGACCCCCTTCCAGGCCCACGAGCCGTGGGTCAACGCCTTGCTCAATCAGGGTCGGCACATCGGGCAAACGGGGTGAGCGGTAGCTACCGGTCACACCCAGGGGCCGCACACCGCGCGCTTGCACCGCGGCAAACGCCTGGTAGCTGCCGATCGCAATTTGGGTTTGCCCGCCGGCCAGGTCGAGCCACATGGGGGCTTCGCCCTTGTAGTGCACCGATTGAATTTGCGTGCCGCTTTGTCGGTTCAACTGATCGGCCACCATGTGCGGGTAGGAGCCTGGCGCATACGTGCCCATCGAGACCGGTTGTTTGCGCGCGTAGGCGATGAACTCTTGCATGGTGCGCACCGGCAGTTTTTCCGGCACACCCACCACCAAAGGACCCGATGGGAAATTGGCCACCGGGGTGAGGTCACGCTCCAGGTTGTAAGGCAGCTTGGCGTAGAGCACGCGGTTTTGCCAGACGGTGCCCGAGGTGGTCATGAGCAACGTATAACCATCAGGCGCCGACTTGGCCACGTGATCAATGGCCAGGATGGCACCAGCGCCGGGTTTGTTGTCCACAACGGCTGTGATGCCGAGTTGTGCGCTGAGTTGTTCAGCATACAGGCGTGCGTAAGCATCTGTGAGGCCCCCGGGGGGGAAGGCCACCACGATGCGAATGGGCCGTGCGTTGGGCCAGGTACTGGCGGCAGAGCTGCTTTGCGCCCAGGCCAGGGGTGAGGAAGCCGCGCCCACGGCCAGCGCTGCGAGCACGCGACGGCGTTGCATCGGTTGTGCTGCGACTACGTGTGCAGAAACATCTTGTTCGGAGAAACGATCAGAGGTGTCAGCGGTCATGGGCATCATCCTGCCACCACCACGATGGCTCCAGGCCCAAGCCTAGCGAGGTTCAGCGCAGCCCGGCGCTATGGCTTACCCGGATGCCACGCCCCCAGGGCCACCACAACCCCCAGCAGAAGTCCGCGCGACAAAGGCCCCACGTGAGTCGGGCAGCGATACGGCGGCGACTCAAGCCCGTCTTTTGGCGAGGCGGTTCAACCGACGCTGCGCCACCAAGGACGTGGTGGCAAATACCGCCATCAACAGACCCAGGTTCGTTGCGTCATCATGGCTGACCCAGCCCACGCTGTATCCCCCCACGGCCCCCACCCATTGCTGCATGAGACCAATAGCCCCCGCGGCAGACCCAGCCAATGTGGGCATGAGCCCGATCGAACCGGTGAGTGCAGGCGGCACCAGCAAGCCATGCCCCAAGCCCAGGAACAGGAGTGGCAAGGCAAATGCCAGGGGCGCCTTCCAGCCCAGCACCGACAAGCCCACCATGAACACCACCGACGCGAAGGTGATGCCCTGTCCCCACATCATCACCTGCCGCTCGCCCAGGCGGTGGACCAGATGGCTGGTCAGAAAGTTGCCGACGATGTAAGAGAGCGGCCCAAACATGATGTAAAAACCCACGCCATCTGGCCCTACGCCATAGCTCTTGAGCACGATGGGCGCGCCCCCCAGCATGGTGTAAAACGCCGCAGTCGCGCACGAGAGAATCACCATGTACATCAGAAAGCTTGGGTTGCGCAGGAGCTGCTTGTAAGAGGACAGCATGCGTTGCCAGGCCGAAGTGCTACTCGATGCAACGCTTGCAGACGACACCTCAGACACCGCACGGGCATGACCCTGCGGTCGTCCTGCTGGCAAGCCCCACCAGGCGGCCATCAACAACAGCAAGGACAACGCGGCCATCAACACAAAGTTGGCCTGCCACCCAAAATTCACATGCAGGTACCCACCCAAAATGGTGGCAGAAGGCGGACACACGCCCATGGCCATGCCCACGTAGGCCATCATGCGGGTGCGATCAGACCCCACAAACCAGTCGTGGATGAGCGAGCGCCCCACCACCATACCGGCCGCCCCACCCGCGCCCTGAATGACTCGCGCCAGAGTCAACACGGTGAGGTTGGGTGCCAGCGCGCCCAGCACGGAGCCGGCCAAGGCCAGACTCACCCCCAACAACAACACCGGGCGACGACCATACCGATCGGACAGCGGCCCATACACCAGTTGCAGCACACCATAGGCGGCCACATACCCACTGAAGGTGAGTTGTACGCCCGATTGGTCGGTGTCAAAGATGCGGCCCCATTCCTGCATAGAGGGCAGGCAGATGGTCATGATGGCCAGACCAAACGCGAGTTGCCCCAAGATATTGGCGATCAGCGCAGGTCGCACGCGGGGTGTCACGGAGGTAGCGGTCATGGAGCGTTCAAGGGGGCAACGTTCCATTATCGGGGAGGGACTATGTAATACTGTCTCGCATGTCCCAATTCGACGATATCCCTCCTGTGCCACCGGAGGTGCTCTCGCCCGACGAGGCCGATGAGCCCACCCGTGTTCCCCTGGCCATTGAAGATGGGCTCACCGTGCTGGTGATGGCAGCCTTGGCCCTCATCACCTTTGCCAATGTGATCGTGCGGTACTTCACCGATCAATCGTTTGCCTGGACCGAGGAAATTTCCATCTTCTTGATGATCGTGCTGACCCTGGTGGCAGGGTCGGCCTCGGTGGCACGCAACCGTCAGATCCGCATTGAATATTTTGCCGACAGCGGCCCCGACTCGCGTCAGCGGGCCCTGGCGAGATTTGGTTCGCTCATGGTGATGGCCTTGTTTGGGCTCATTGCTGTGTTGAGCGTTCGCATGGTGTGGGACGACATCAAATTTAACGAAACCTCCCCCGGCATTGGTGTGCCGCGCTGGTGGTACACGATCTGGCTGCCCATTTTGTCGGTCGCCATTGCGCTGCGCGCGTTGGGCCTGTTCATTCGCCGGGGGCGTGCCTCATGATTGCCACGCTGCTCTTCGTGGTGTTTGTGGTGATGATGCTGATGGGCGTGCCCATTGGCGCTGCGCTGGGGTTGGCCGGGGCCGCGTGTATTGCGCTGGCCAATGCGGATGTGCAGTGGTGGGGCTTGCTGGCCGTGCCGCAAAACTTCTACGCCGGACTGGGCAAGTACCCGCTGCTGGCCATTCCCATGTTTGTGTTGGTGGGTTCCATCTTTGACCGCTCGGGGGTGGCCTTGCGCCTGGTGAACTTCGCCATCTCCATTGTGGGTCGTGGGCCGGGCATGTTGCCGCTGGTGGCCATTGTGGTGGCGATGTTTCTGGGCGGCATCTCAGGTTCTGGCCCCGCCAACGCCGCCGCAGTGGGGGCGGTGATGATCACGGCCATGTCGCGCGCCGGTTACCCGGCTGCGTTTTCAGCCAGTGTGGTGGGCGCAGCGGCGGCCACCGACATTCTGATTCCGCCCTCGGTGGCGTTCATCGTGTATTCGGTGCTGGTGCCGGGGGCCTCTGTGCCGGCGCTTTTTGCGGCTGGCATGGTACCGGGCGTGCTCGCGGGTCTGGCCCTGATCGTGCCGGCGGTGTGGATGGCGCGCAAACACAAGATGGGCGCACTCGAGGCCGACTTGCCGCGCCCGCCTTTCTGGCGCAGCCTGCGTGAGGCCACCTGGGGACTGGCTGCGCCGGTGTTGATTCTGGGTGGCATGCGGGCGGGCTGGTTCACGCCCACCGAGGCGGCGGTGGTGGCAGTGTTCTATGGTCTGTTTGTAGGCATGTTCATCCACCGCACCATTCGTGTGAAAGACCTGTATGTCATTCTGCGCGAATCGGGCGAGCTGTCCGCCATCATCTTGCTGGTGGTTTCGCTGGCGGGTATCTTCGCCTGGTCGCTCTCAACCTTGGGGGTGATTGACCCACTCACCAACGCCATCGTGAATTCAGGGCTGGGTGAAGTTGGCGTGTTGTCGCTGCTGATTTTGATGCTCATCACCGTCGGCATGTTCCTGGACGGTGTCTCGATTTTCCTGATCTTCGTGCCGCTGCTGATGCCCATCGTCAACTTCTACCAATGGGACCCGGTGTGGTTTGGCGTCATCCTCACCTTGAAGGTGGCGCTGGGCCAGTTCACACCACCGCTGGCCGTGAACCTCATGGTGTCATGCCGCATTGCCAATGTGCGCATGGAAGACACGATTCGCTGGGTGGGCTGGATGCTGTTCTCGATGTTCCTGGTGATGGTGGCGGTGATCGTGTGGCCGGAATTGGCAACGGCATTGCCTAAAGCCCTGGGCTATTGATTCATCCCTGTGGTGCGTCACCTTCGTTCACCCTGACGGCGGTGAATCGACGCACAATCCGTTGCAGGCATTCACCTCAGCATCTCAGCGATGCGATACGAGGCGATTCAGAACGTGGGCAATCCCAAGGACTGCCGCACGCGGTTCTTGATGTAGACGCCGTCGCGCGAGGGCAGCGCGCGCGGCAGGTCATCCGCCTTCACCAGGATTTGCGCCAGGCTCGGGCCCTGGCGCGATTGGATCGCCTGGACCACGGCATCCAGGCCTGAAGCCTCCTGCACACGAAATGCGTTGGCAATGCTGCAGGCCTTGGCCACGGCGGTCAGGTCGGTTCCCAGGTGGGTGTGACTTTGCTGCATACCGGTTTCTCCAAAGTGACCGTTGTCCAGCACCACGATAGTGAGGTTGGGCGGCTGCTGTGCCCCCACCGTGGCCAGCGCCCCCAGGCCCATCAGTTGCTCGCCATCACCGGTGAGCACCACCACGGACTCTTGGGGCTGCGCCAAAGCCAGGCCCAGGCCGATCATGGTGGCGCCACCCATGGCCCCCCAGAGATAGAAGTTGCGGTCGCGGTCGCCCGCGGCGTAAAGGTCGTAGGTGGACGAGCCCAGGCCCGCCACCGCCAGCACGTTGGGCACGCGTTGAATCAACTGCGCCACCACCTCACGCCTGTCCAGCGTGGCCGATGCAAAAGAAGTTGTGCTCATGGTGGGCTCCTGTGTCAGTTCTTGATCCATTGCTTGCGGCCGATGAGGCGCTGCGAGAGCAGCACCGCCATCGATTCACCGGCCACGAAGGCCGACTCCAGCGCCGCTTCCACCGTGTCTTCGACCTCCTCGGCCCGATCGGCGCGTTGCACGCGAATGCCCATCAACTCCATGGCCCCTTGCGTGGCCTTGCTCATGGGCGTTTGCCACGGGTTGAACTCAGCGTACTCGCCGCGCATGGTCACCAGGGTGAGGAAAGGAATGCGACAGCTTTGGAGGATGGACATCATGTTGATGCAGTTGCCCACGCCCGAGCTTTGCATCAGCAACACCGCGCGCTGACCGCCCAGCCAGGCACCCGTGGCCAGGGCCACGCCCTCTTCTTCCGTGGTGAGCACCACGGCGCGCATGTCAGGGTCGGCATGCACGCGACGAATCACATGCGCATGGCCCGCGTCGGGCACATAGCCCACTTGCTTGATTTGGCCTCGCTTGAGGACCTGGTAAATGGCATCTTGCCAGGCGGGGGGGGATGATGCAGGAGTGCTCATGGTGGATAGCTGTTGAGTGAATGCAGTGAAAAACTTGAACTGACAAGAAAGCTTGTCCGCGAAGGTGGTCCAGTCAGACGGTTGAGTTTGAGGGTCAGGTGACTCGACGTTGAAGAAGGGGCCGGCGTTCAGTCCACCACCAGCTTGATCTGCTTGACCACAGCTTCAAAGCCGTCGAGCTCGGCGCGAATTTGCGCGGCCATTTGCTCAGGTGTGTTGCCCACGGGCTCAGAGCCGGCTTCGAGCATCTGCTTGCGCACATCGGGTTGCTGGATGATGCGCACGACCTCGGCGTTGAGCTTTTGCACGATGGCAGGCGGCGTGGACGCCGGCGCCAGCAGCCCAAACCAGGTGCCCACATCAAATCCGGGCAACACGGTTTCGGACAAAGACGGCACATCGGGCATGGCCGACGAGCGCTTGGCTGTGGTCACCGCCAACGCCCGAACCTTGCCAGCCTTGACCTGAGGCAACCCGGAGCTGACCGTGTCAAACATCAGTTGCACCTGGCCGCTGAGCAAATCCGCCACCGCAGGCGCGCTGCCTTTGTACGGCACATGGACCAGTTTCACGCCGGCCTTCAAGTTGAACATCTCACCAATCAGGTGGTGCGCCGTTCCAGCACCCGCCGAACCGTAGTTGAGCTTGCCCGGTTGTGTCTTGGCCAGCGCCACGAACTCGGCAATGTTGCGAGCGGGCACATCCGCATTCACCACCACCATGTTGGGCACCATGGCCACCACGGTGATGGGCGCGAAGTCGCGGTCAATGTTGTAGTTGAGCTTGCTGTAGACCTTTTGCGCAATGGTGTGGTGCGCTGCGCCCATCAGCAAGGTGTAGCCATCGCCCGGCGATTTGGCCACCAGGTCCGCCCCCAAGGTGGCACCTGCACCGGGTTTGTTTTCGATGACCACGGGCTGCCCCCAGGATTGGGTGAGGCGCTGCCCCACCAGGCGGGCCAGCATGTCGGTGGTGCCCCCGGGGGCAAACGGCACGACGATCTTGATGGGGCGGTTGGGAAAGCTGGAGGCGGTCTGCGCCGCTGTCGGGGTTTGCGCAAGCGTTGCACCTGCGCAGGCAGACAGCGCCAGGCCCATCAGAGCGCGGCGTGTCCAGATCGGTGTGAAAGCAGTCATGGGAGTCTCCTTGGTTGATTACACCAGCCGTTGGCCATACTTGGCCAGGGCTGCGGGGGACAGGGTCAGGCCCAGGCCTGGCTCCTGGTTGAGCGTGAGCACGCCGTGGCGAATCTGCGGCGGGTTTTCATACAACTCGGCCTGCAGCGGGTCGCGTTCGGGGTCGGTGAAGGCCTCGACGATGCAGCCCGCCGGGCTCGATGCCACGATGTGCGCATGAATGAAGCAGTCGTGGTGAGGCGCCACCTGCACATGGTTGAGCTCGCACAAGCCCGTGAGCTTGCGCCCTTCGGTGAAGCCCCCCATCATGGTGCAGTCAAACTGCAGAATCTGGATGGCTTGCTCCTCGAGCATGGCGCGGCAGCCGTAGCTGGTCATTTCGCTCTCGCCGCCAGAGAGTGGAATGCGGGTTTTCTGCGCCAACAGCTTGAGGCCACGCCGGTCATCCTCCCAGCGGATGGGCTCTTCCAGCCAGCGCGGGTTGAGGCACTCCAGCCGTTGCGCCGCATCGATGGCGGTGGGCAGGTCCCAGGCGCGGTTGGGGTCGACCATGAAGTCGCACTGGTCGCCAATGACTTCCCGCATCACCGCCATGCGCTCCACATCCTGCGGCACCGGCAGGCCCCCCGCCTTGGCCTTGAAGCCCGTGTGCCCTTGGTCCACCAACATGTGCATCTCATCGCGCAACTCGGCCAGGTCTTTCCCTTCGCGGTAGTAGCCGCACGTGACGTAGGCGGGGACCTCGTCGCGATAGCCACCAAACAGGCGGTACAGCGGCAGGCCAGCGGCCTTGCCAACGATGTCCCAACACGCGATATCCACCGCCGCTGAAATGCGGATGAGCGCCTCGCGCGACCAACCGCGCTCGTTGGCGGTGCGACTGGTGGTGAGCCCAAACAGCTTTTGATACAGACGCTCGGGGGCCAGCGCGTCTTCGCCAATGATCTGCTCAGCCAGGCCGCCCTGCCAGGCCTTGATGGCAAAGTCGATGGGGGTGTAACTGGTGGCCAGACCAAACCCCTCGATGCCTTCGTCGGTGTACAACCTCACCAGAATCTCATTAGCGGTGGGCACGATGAAGTGGCTGGTCCAGTGCGGGCGCTCGGGGGCCGGCGCACGCAGCGCATAGACCTCGAGCCGGTTGATTTTCATGGTGTCTCCTTGACGTTGCCCACAGCTTGCGCTCAGCATATCGCACACCGGGGGAGGGTTGTCGGCATTGTGGGCATAAAACCCCCGACAGGGCTTCACCTAGTTGACTCCGCCCCCCGGTTTCACACGCTAACATCGAGACCCTATCCCCATGGCACCCACCCCCATCTCCCGCCCGCGTCTACCCGCCCGTTGCCAGGGTGGGCGGGAGGCGCTATGGGCCCAGTTCATCCAGGTTCTGCGCCAGACTCGCGGAATGCTCGCCTGCTGGCTGCTCGGGGGCCTAGGATCGGCGGTGCACGCCGACTGGACTTTTTTGGCGTTGAAAGACGGGGTGACCTACCTGGTTGACCGTAACACGATTGCCGCAGCCGGTCCCTACAAACGCATCTGGATGTTGCAAAACTACCCCCAGCCCTACTCGCAAGGGGCGCAATCCCTCGCCATGCTGATGGAAGTCGAGTGCCCCAAATACCGGGTGCGTTTCAACCAACTGGTGGCCCATGCCGGGCAACATCTGACAGGAACCCAGATTGACACCATCACCCAGCCCGGCCCCTGGGAAGGTATTACACCCGGCCCGTACCGCAGTGTCTATGACCTGCTGTGCCGCACCCACGACCCACGACTCGATCCACAACCGCCGCAGCCACCGCAACCCGCCAAGCGGTGAGGCGTCATCGACTGAACGCTCCCCTGACTTCCCATTTCTTCACTGAAGGCTCTTCATGACCCAAGACATTCCCCGCACCCATTCGCTGGACGTGAGCGACTTCAACCCCAGCGAGATGTATTTCTTGCTGCGTGACAGCATCCTGCCGCGCCCGATCGCCTGGGTCTCGACCATCAACCGCGACGGGGTGTCCAACATCGCCCCGTACAGTTTTTTCAATGTGTGCTGCCCCTCGCCGCCAGTGATGGGATTTTCTTGCGGCCCGCGGGGTGACAACCACCAGGACGGCACGCGGCGCGAAAAAGACACGCTGATCAACATCAAGGACAACCGCCAGTTTGTGGTGAACCTCTCACCCGAAAACCTGATGGACGAGATGGTGGCCTCGGCCGCCGACTTGCCCCATGGCCAGAGTGAATTCGACTTTGCCCATATCCAGCAGGTGCCGTCCACCCGCGTCAAACCACCGCGCGTGGCCTTGACGCCTGTGGCCTTCGAGTGCGAGTTGCTCGACATCCTCGACCTGGGGGCCAACCACTGGGTGATGGGCAAGGTGGTTCACCTGCACATCATGGAGAGCGTGTACCGCGGTGAACGCGAAGGTAAACGTCACCGCGTGGATTTGCTGGAGAGCGAAGCCACGCGCCCGGTGGGCCGCCTGGGCCGCGCGTTTTACAGCCGCATTCGTGAGATTGAAACGCATATGCGGCGGGATGGGCCGAACTGAACAGCACGCAATTGCTGGGTTCGCAGCGCGCCTCAGCCTGTCGCAGTGATCAGTTCAGGCGGCAGGCGGTTTGGCTGCTGTCTCGGCGCCTGAGGCTGGCGACGCACTGCTGTCGTGATGAGATGTTGTCGGCGGCGTGTCTGCCACTCTCTCGCTGGCAACATCCCCCGACTCTGGGGTCAGCGCAGGGTTGATCGGCGCGTCTGATGCGTCCTCGGTGTCCTCGGGTGGCTTGGGCATGCGCAAGCGAGCCTGGCGGTCGTTGATGTCGTCCTGCACCCATTTGTCATGCAGGTGCTTGGCTGTGGCCAGCGAACAGGCAAACACCATCCCCGCCTGGAACAGGAACATGGCCACACGACCTTCAAAGGTGAGGCGATGTTCTTCCATCAGGTAGGGGGCGATGAGCGCCATAAACCCAAAGACCAGGGCAAAGAGCAAGTAAGGTGCTTCGATCTTCTTCATGTCACGGGGCGATACGACGTCAGGGCCAGTGCAAGGGCGCCCGGCTGTTAGCGCATGGCACAAGGCCCTTCCAGGTTCATACGCACCACTTTACCGCGAAAGTCGATGTCGTTGTAACCGCTCAGCAGGATGGTGTCTCGCTCAATGCGAATTTCGGTCACACGCCCAGTGTCGTTGTGACGCGCCCGCGCACCAATCGCACCGGCGGTGGTCAGGTTGGTGCCGGTGAAGGCCTCGGTGGTGAGGCTGCTGACCTTCATCTCGTAGTAGCGCGATCCGCTCAACTTGAGGAAGATGTTCTTGCCGATGGACTGCATCTCCACCACCACCGTGGCGGGTTTGAGCTTGCGATCTTCCAGCACGGGGATGGTGCCTTGCACCTCGCAACTCAGACGAAACGTCTGGGCCTGGGCCACGCTGCCTCCTAACCACGGCACCAGCACGACCAGGCCAGCGCACACCCAGGCCCGAAGCCGTGGCGCGGTGACGCGGGCAGGCAGGCGCATGCCAGATCTCAGCGAACGGTCACCCGCATCAGGAAATCGGACAGCATCTGGTTGAAAAGCGCCGGTTCTTCGAGGTTGATACCGTGGCCACTGGCCGGGAAGATGCCCAGCGCCGCCCCAGGGATGGTGCGCTTGAGCATGAGCGAGGGTTCCAGGCACGGTTCGTCCTCGTCGCCGGTCAGCACCAAGGTGGGCACCGCCACGCGAGCAATTTGATCGGTGAGCGCATACAAGCTGGGACGCCGACCCTGATAACCGCGCGCCGTGAGGGAAGAGCCGGGAGTGGAATGCTCACCCATCATGCGGGCAAACTCTTCATACCCACGCGGGTCCTTGCGCTTGAAGGCCAGTCGAGCAGGGGCCTGGCTGTAGGTCTTGGCCACTTCGGCCATGCCCTCAGCCTGGATACGGTCGGCCAGTGCCAGGGATTCTTTCTGAAAACCCTCGTAGGCGCTGGGGTGCGAACCCGTGCCACAACCCGCCAGGGTGAGCGACAGGGCGCGGCTGTTGGCCGGGTCGGTGGCGTAGCGCATGCCAAAGTGCAAGGTGGCAAAGGCGCCCATGGACAAGCCCACCACATGCGCCTGTCGGATGTTCAGACCATCGAGCATGCAGCGAATGTCTTCGCTCACGCGGTGTTGCGAGTAGTCGTCAGCGCTGGTGGGTATATCGGACGGGGTGTAGCCGCGCGCGCTGTAAGCAATACAACGGAAGTTGCGTGCGAAGTAGCGCATTTGCGGCTCCCAGCTGCGGTGGTCGCCGGCGTACTCGTGCACAAACAGAATGGGTGTGCCCTCGCCTACCGATTCATAGTAGAGCTGAACACCGTCGTCGGTCTTGATGTAAGGCATGAAGGTCTCCTGAAATGGGGGCAAATAACGTGCGTGAACCGGTGCATTCAATGCTGCAGTAGCCGCAAGTGTAGGGTGCCCCGGACGGGTTGGCTTGACCCCCGAGTGACTCGAGTCTGTGGTTGAATGGATGCCTTGAACATCATCAGCCTAGACACGAGGTATGGCATGGATTTGGGTATACACAACCGTCACGCATTGGTATGTGCTTCCTCCCAGGGGATTGGTTTGGCTTGTGCCACGGCCCTGGCGCGTGAGGGGGCCCAGGTGGTCATCAACGGCCGCGACGCCGACCGCCTGGCGCAAGCCCAAGCCCATATCCATGACAAAACCGGCCAGACCGTTCGCACCCTCGTGGCCGACATCGCCACCGAGGCAGGACGACAGGCCTTGTTTGACGGCTGCCCCCACCTGGACATTCTGATCAACAACAACGCTGGACCGCCCCCCGGCCAGCTGGCCGACTGGGACCACGATGCCTGGATACGTGCCATCGAGTCCAACATGCTGGCGCCCATTTTGCTCATCCGCGGTTTTGTGCCGGGCATGCGCGCGCGCAAGTTTGGCCGCATTGTCAACATCACCTCGGCCATGGTGAAAAGCCCGCGCCCCCACCAGGCGCTGTCCACCTCGGCACGCACCGGACTGACGGCTTTCAGCAAATCGCTGTCTTTTGAAGTGGCGGCCGACAACGTCACCCTCAACAACATCCTGCCCGAGCGCATTGACACGCCGCGTCAGGCGTTTTTAGCCCAGCGCCAGGCCGAGCTCAGCAACATCAGTTATGAAGAGGCTCGTGCACGCTTTGCCAATTCCATCGCGGCCAAACGGTTTGGCACACCCGAGGAATTGGCCGACGCCTGCGTGTTTTTGTGCAGCGCCCAGGCCGGGTTTATCTCGGGACAAAACCTGCAACTCGATGGAGGCTCCTACCCTGGCTTGATGTGATGCGCCAAGGCGTGGTCTTGAGGCAGGACTCGCCCGATCACTCGCCTCATCACCCACCGGGTGAGCACCATCACCGGCCACCCCACCATGCCACACCCCAGGGCCACGGCCAACGCCTGGGGCGGCAACGGGGCTAGCTTGAGCGCTGCGGCCAACCAAGGCCAATATAGCGCCACCCACACGGCCAGTAGCGCCAACAGCGTCACACCCCAGGCCATGGGGTTGGAGGGGCCGCGCAACCATCTGCCTGTGGGACTCAGCGCACGCGCTGCTATTGGCCGCGCGGTGCGGTTGGCGGCAATGAGCACACCATTGGCCATGACCAGCGACACCAGCACCATGGAGCGTTGCATCTCGGCCGTCAGGCCAGCCCCCGCATCACCCGTGGCTGAAGCAAACCAGGTTGTCTGGGATGACCACCCCGGCCAGCTGTAGCACAGGCCCAAGCCCGCCAGCACGATCAGGCCCTGCAGCGTGGCTTCGGTCAATTCCCAGCGCCCCATCAAGGCAGCCTCGGTATTGCGCGCGGGTCGCTGCATGATGTGGGGATCTTCCGGCTCCTGCTCAAACGCGAGCGAGCAAGCCGGATCGATCACCAACTCCAGCAAGGCAATGTGCAAGGGCAGCAACAAGGGCGGCCACGACAGCAGCATGGGCAGCAGGACCACGCCCGCAATGGGAATGTGCACCGCAAAGATATAGGTCATCGACTTTTGCAAGTTGTCGAAAATGCGCCGTCCCGTGCGCAGACCTCGCACAATGGACGTGAAGTTGTCGTCCACCAGCACCAGGTCGGCGGCCTCGCGGGCCACGTCGGTGCCGCGCTGCCCCATGGCAATGCCCACGTGAGCTGCCTTGAGCGCGGGCGCATCGTTCACGCCGTCGCCTGTCATGGTGACGATGTCGCCATCCGCCTTGAGACACTGCACAATGCGCAACTTTTGCGACGGTGAAATGCGCGCACAGACCCGCGTGTGGCGCAACGCCAGTCGCAACTCGTCATCACCCAGGCGATCGACGTCGTGGCCCGTGAGGGTGTCCCCGGGAGGCATGCCCGCCTGATCGGCAATGGCCTGCGCCGTGAGGGGATAGTCCCCCGTGATCATCAACACCCGGATGCCCGCCGTTTGCGCATCCCGCATGGCCTGTGTAATACCGGGTCGCAGCGGATCGCGCAACCCCACCAAGCCCAACCACTCGAGGTCAAAATGATGCGCGCTCGTGGGCCAGTCGGCTGGAGAGGGTGTGCCAGCCACGTCAGGTCCAGCAGGGGGTGGTGCCGGCGCAGTGGCAGGCTCTGCGAGGGCAGTGTGCAACGATCGCCCTTGCGCCACGGCCAGCACCCGCAACCCTTGCGCAGCCATGCGCTCAACAGCGTCCAGCCAGTGCACCTGCGTGGCCGCATCCAGGTGGCACAGGCTCATCACCGCTTCCGGCGCACCCTTGGTGGACACCGTATACGCCGACCCAGATGTTGGTTGCCACACATGCGTCATGGCGCGCAACTGCGGGCTCAGTGCATAGCTCTGCACCAGGGATCCGTCGCAGGGCCAGCGCCCGGTATGACCCAGGCTGGTGTGGCCCAGGCGATGAAAGGCCTGCTCCATCGGATCAAACGGTTGCGGCGCACTCGCCCGGATGGCATGCTCGATCAACGGGTGAAACTCGTGGGGCAACTCGCCCGGCTGCGTGTTGGACAAGTCGAGCCACAGCGGGTGTTCGGCCTGCCCCACAGCCAGCATCGCCACCTGCATGCGGTTTTCGGTGAGGGTCCCCGTCTTGTCGGTGCACAACACCGTGGTGGCGCCCAGCGTTTCAATGGCATTGAGCCGTCGCGTGAGCACCCCCTGTCGGGCCAAGCGTTGCGCGCCTAAGGCCGGGAACAAGGCCAGCACCACCGGGTACTCTTCGGGGAGGATGCCCATGGCCAGGGCAATCCCCGCCAACAATGCAGCGAGCCAATCGCCCGTGCGAAGCCCTTGCGTGATGACCAAGGTCGTGCACAACACCAGCGCCACCGTCGCGATGATGCGTACCAAGCGGGCCGTTTGTCGGTGCAAGGGCGTGGGCTCGGTTGGCAAAGTGGCCAGCGCGGAACCGATGCGCCCCATCTCACTGCGTGGGCCGGTCGCGGTGACATGCACCACGGCCTGACCGCGTACCACATGCGTGCCTCCCCACACCTGCTGCATGCGATGGGCCTCCTGCGAACGATCCAAGCCTGACACTGCATCAGAACTTGGGCCAGCTGGCGCCACCTGGGGGCCGATCGCGGCCGCCTCTTTGCTCACCGCCACGGATTCGCCCGTCAGCAACGACTCGTCCACCTGCAGGTTGTCCGCCCACAGCACCAGCGCATCGGCGGCTACCCGATCGCCCTCGGACAGGTGCAGCACGTCACCACACACCACGTCGCGTGAGGCGATGCTGCGGCGCTCGCCGTCGCGCGTCACCTGGGCCATGGGCTGCGTCATGTCGCGCAAGGCCTCGATGGAGGACTCGGATTTGCCCTCCTGGTAGAGCGTGAGCGCGATCACGGCCAGTACAAAAACGGACAAGGTCAGTCCCTCGCCCAGGTCGCCCAGCAGCATGTAGATCAACGCAGCCGCCACCAGCAGCGCAATCATGGGTTCGGCCAGCAGGTCCACGCAACGGTCCAGCCACGAACGCTGGCGGGACGAAGCCACCTCGTTTGGCCCGTCCTGTTGCAAACGACGCTCAGCCTCTGCCTGCGTGAGCCCCGAAAAATGACGTGTCATGGAGCATTCTGAGCCGGACGACTCGCGATGGACAGTACCCATTCAACGGTATATCTCGGTCATTGATCGATCGATATAGTCCTGTCGAACCCGCTATGTTCAACACAGGGAGGCCCGCACATGAAGCACAAGGTGGAAGTTGGATTGATCAGCGTGATGCTCAGCCTGGTGCTGGTGTTGATCGGCCTGGAGCTGGGCCAGGAGGTGGAACAACTGCTGTCTCGCGTGAGCCAGCGTCTGGCTCAGATCGCTCCGAACTCCTGAGGGCGAGTCGCCGCGCGCAACCTGGGCGACGCTGCCAGCCCACAGCGAGCCCAGAATCGGCTGCATTGCCCTCACAATAGCGCTTCTCGTGAGGACAAAATGGCAACAGTGACGGCAAAAGGCATGTTGGCGGGTGTGCGCGTGATCGATCTCACCTCGGTGGTGATCGGCCCGCTGTGCACCCAAATCCTGGCGGACCATGGTGCCGAGGTGATCAAAGTGGAAAGCCCCGTGGGCGACGTGGGCCGCCACCTGGGCGGCCGAGGTCGCTCGCCCGGCATGGGCCCGAAGTTTTTACATCTCAACCGCAACAAGCGCTCGGTCTGTCTCGACCTCAAGCAGCCGGCGGGCCGGGATGTGCTGGTGCGCCTGCTGCGTGACGCGGACGTCCTGGCCTGGAACGTGCGCCCCGCTTCCATGGCGCGGCTGGGGTTGAGCTACGAGGAAGTCTGTGACATCAACCCACGCATCATCTATTGCGGCATGTTTGGGTTTGGACAAGACGGACCGTATGCCTCGGTACCTGCCTACGACCCCATCATCCAGGGAGTGAGCGGCGTGGCCGGACTGCATGAACGAGCCTTTGGCGAGCCTCGCTATGTTCCCTATGTGATGGCGGACCGCACCAGCGGTCTGATCGCCGTGCAGATGATTGCCATGGCCCTGTACCACCGCGAGCGCACCGGTGAGGGCCAGTCGATTGAAGTGCCGATGTTCGAGAACATGGCCACCCAGGTGCTGACCGAGCATCTGTACCTGCGCAGCTATGTACCAGCCCTGGGCGAGACAGGCGATCCGCGTCTGGTTAACCGCTATTACGCCCCTTCCCCCACACTCGATGGGTATATCTGCATCTCGGCCAACACCAATGCGCAGGTGTTTCCCTTGCTCGACGCCATGGGACTGGGGCATTTGAAAGTCGATCCACGCTACTGCGATGTGGCGTCGCGCTTTGCAAATGTGGTGGAGTTTTATCGATTGCGCGACGAGGCGCTGCGTCAACAGACCACCGCATTTTGGTTGGAGGTGTGCCGTGAGCACGACATTCCCGCTGCCCCCTACAACACCCTGGATTCGCTGGTGGACGATCCTCACTTGAAAGCCGTGGGACTGCTGGTGGAGCGTGATCACCCCACCGAGGGGCGTATCCTGGATATTCGCCCCGCTAACCATGTGTCGTCGGGGGCACGTGACCAGTGGTTGCCGGCCCCGCACCTGGGCGAACACACACGCGAGGTTCTGCAAGAAATAGGCTTGTCATCCTCAGAGATTCAAGCCCTGCTGGCCAGTGGTGCGGCGTGGGCATCGGCTAGGCATGGCCCCTGAGCCGTCAAGCTCAGCGCAACACCTTGCCGGGGTTCATGAGTTGTAACGGGTCCAGGGCTCGCTTGATGGTACGCATCACCTCCAGCTCCAGGGCCGATTTGTAACGCGGCAACTCGTCCACCTTCTGCTGGCCGATGCCATGCTCTGCACTGATGGAGCCATTGAAGCGGGCTACCGCCGCGTGAACCACATCGTTGACAGCATCGTTCTGCTGGAGCCACAACGCGTTATCGGTTCCCGCAGGGCAACTGAGGTTGAAGTGCAGGTTGCCATCGCCCAGGTGACCAAAGCAAAACAAGCGCGCCCCCGGAAACTGGACGGCCAATTCGGCGCTCACCTCGTCAATGAAGCGAGGCACTTGAGACACCGGCAACGAGATATCGTGCTTGATGTTGGGGGCGTCGAGTTGCTGTGCCTCGCTCACGTTGTCGCGCAACTCCCAGAGGGCTCGGGCCTGGGCCTGGCTGTGGGTGATGACCACATCGAACACCAGGTCGCGTGCCAGCGCAGCCTCAAGGGCTGATTGAAAATCCGCCGTGAGGGCCGCATCCGCGCCTCCATCGGCCACTTCCATCAACACCAACCAGTCGTGAGGGTGGGCAAAGGGTTGGGGCAAAGCCGGGAAGTGGTGACGGGTGAGCTCCACAATGGCGCGGGACATCAGCTCAAACGCTGAAAAGCGCTCGCCCATCTTGTCGCGCATGTGTTGCAGCAACTCCACCGCCTGGGCTGGCGACTTCACCGCCACCATGCCCACCGCATGGGCCGAGGGCAAGGGCATGAGCTTCAAAGTGGCCGCCGTGATGAGACCCAGCGTCCCCTCCGAACCAATGAACAGATGCTTGAGGTCATAGCCGGTGTTGTCCTTGCGCAGGCCCCGCAGCATGTCCAGCACCTCGCCTGACGGCAACACCACCTCCAGACCCAGCACCAGATCGCGGGTGTTGCCGTAGCGCAGCACCTGCACACCGCCCGCATTGGTGGCGATGTTGCCCCCGATCTGACACGATCCCTCTGAACCCACCGACAAGGGGTACAGACGGTTCACCGACTCCGCTGTCTCCTGCAGGGTGTGCAACAGGCACCCGGCTTCCACGGTCATGGTGTTGTTGGCGGGATCGACAGCCCGAATGTTGTTGAGGCGCCCCAGTGTGATGACCACCTGCAGGCCGCTGTCATCGGGCGTGGCCGCACCGCACATGCCGGTGTTGCCCCCTTGCGGCACGATCGACAAACGATGCTGGACACACAGTTTGACCAGGGCGGACACCTCGGCGGTGTTGCCCGGGCGGACCACGACCAGGGGGCGACCGTGGTACTTGTCTTTCCAGTCGACCGCATAGGCCTCAAGATCCTGGGTCAACACATGGGGGGCGCCCAGCAGTTCGCGCGCCTGGGCAATGAAGGGATGCTCGATCATGGGGGTGCTACAGCCAGTGAGTCCAGGCATGCCTGGGATAGTGCGTCATTCTCGCTCATACCCTGTTGGCATCGCTGCCCTGACCTAGGCACCATCAGCCCACCAGTGCCACCGACTTCACTTGCACCCACACCGATTGTCCGCCAGCCAGGCCGAGCTGGCTCCAGGCGCGTTGGGTGATACGGGCCAGCACCACCGGTCCTGCTGCGGGGTTGGACCCTTTCGCCCCGACACGCAAGCGCACCACCCGCTGTGAGGGATGGGCATCGGGCTGATCGGCTTCGATCCAGGCCTGGAAATGGTTCTGGATGCTGGTGTGGGCGGGCTCTTGGGTGGTCAGGCTCACATCGCGCGCCAACACGCGCAAACGCACCGGTGTGCCCACGGCAGCGCCACTGTCGCGAATCCACAAATGTCCCCCCTGGAATGCCACGCGTGCCAGGTGCCAGTGCGCATCACGCTCGATCACGCATCCATCCAGCAACACGCCTTGTTCCTGGGGTTCCACCCAGGGAGTGTCGAGTGATGACAAGGTGTCTGCCACAGGGCCACTGCGTTTCACACGCCCGTGCTCCAACACCACGAGGCAGTCACCCAAGCGGGTCATCTCCTCGACCGAGTGCGTCACATACAGCATGGGCAACCGCAATTCGTCACGCAAGCGTTCCAGCCAGGGCATCACTTCGTGCTTGCGCGCCGGGTCCAATGCGGCCAGCGGCTCATCAAGCAACAACAACGTCGGGCGGGTGGCGAGAGCGCGGGCAATGGCCACGCGTTGACGCTCGCCTCCCGACAACTCACCGACGGGGCGTCGCAGCAACGAGGCAATTCCCAAGAGCTCGATCGCATCCGTGAGCACGCGTTGGTCGCGTGGCGTCGGACTGCGCTGAAGACCGAACATCAGGTTGCGTTGCACATCCAGATGCTCAAAAAGACTGGCCTCCTGAAACACATAGCCGACGGCGCGTCGGTGGGTGGGCAGGCACAGACCATCAGCGTCCGATTGCCACACCTCGTGCCCCACGCGAACCGATCCACGGGCTTGCGGCTCGAGCCCCGCCACACTCCTGAGCAGGGTGGTCTTGCCCGAGCCTGAGGCGCCAAAGAGCACGGAAATCCCCTGCGCGGGCAATTGCAAGGACACGTCCAACGAGAAGGACTCGCGCTGGAGTTGCAACTGGATATCCAGGCCCCTGAGGTCTTTCTGATCGTGCGCGGAGATAGCCTGCCTCATGGCATCACCCGCATGTCACGCCGCTTGAGCAGGGACAGACCCCAGAGCACAGCAAACGAAAACACCAACATGCCGGCGGCAAGTGCATGCGCCTGGGTGTACTCCATGGCTTCCACGTGCCCGTAGATTTGCGTGGACACCACACGGGTCACACCCGGCACATTGCCACCGATCATCAGCACCACACCAAACTCGCCCACCGTGTGAGAAAAACTCAAGATGGCGGCCGTCCACAGCCCGGGCCGAGCCAGGGGCAAGGCCACTGAAAAAAAGGCATCCCAGGGTGACGCACGCAAGGTCGCGGCCACCTCCATGGGCCGCCGCCCCATGCTGACAAACGCATGCTCGATCGGTTGCACCGCAAAGGGCAATGAGAACAAAATCGAGCCGATCAACAAGCCGGTAAACGTGAAGGACAAGACCCCCCAGCCCATGGCCTGCGTGAATTGCCCCAGCGG
>JACCDP010785582.1_pt1 | contig 21106 bp, 12 predicted proteins | sample 7445841 | NCBI WGS metagenome assembly JACCDP01 (sample SAMN15323441, study PRJNA562643) | freshwater metagenome | isolation source: river surface water | place: USA:Blue River Watershed | collected 2017-08-17
CGTCCACCCGCGCGCGGACGGCGGAGAGGTGGTCGTCACCGACCCCGACGGCCGCCGCCACGCGCGGGTGCGCGTGGCGGTTCCCGCGCGGCCCGGGGGCGTTGCGGGGGGCGGGCAGAGCCCCCCGCCCCATGACCCCACCGGATCAACCGGATAGCCACCCCCCATGAGCACGAACCACGAAGCTTTCATGCGCCGCGCCATCGCCCTCTCCGACGAGCACATGCGCGCCAACCACGGCGGGCCGTTCGGCGCCGTCGTGGTGCTCAACGGCGAGATCGTCGGCGAGGGCTGGAACCAGGTGACCAGCACGAGCGACCCGACCGCCCACGCCGAGGTGGTCGCCATCCGGGACGCCTGCCGGCGCCTGGGGCGCTTCCACTTGCAGGGCGCGGAGCTCTACACCTCCTGCGAGCCGTGCCCGATGTGCCTGAGCGCCGCCTACTGGGCGCGCATCGACCGCACCTGGTACGCCAACGACCGCAAGGACGCGGCGTCCATCGACTTCTCCGACGACGACATCTACCGAGAGGTCGCGCTGCCGCTCGAAGCGCGCAGCATGCCGATGCAGCGGCTCCTGCCGGACGAGGCGCGCGCCGTGTTCGACGCCTGGAAGGCCAAGCAGGACAAGACGCCCTACTGAGGCCTCTTCCTGGGGCGGAGGGGGCTCAGCCCGCCCCCTCCGCAACGCCTCCCCGGGCCCCGCTCCCGGCCTCGGGCTGGTTGCGCATGTGATCCGCCAGCCGCGCCAGCGCGCCGCCGATCATGCCGCGCAGGTCGGCATCGTCAACGGTGGCGCGCAGGGCGTGGTCCATGCACGCCACCCACTGATCGCGGGCCGCGACGTCGATGGGAAACGGGAGGTGTCGCGCGCGAAGCCGCGGGTGGCCGTGCTTCGCCACGTAGCGCGGAGGGCCGCCGAGCCAGCCGCAGAGGAAGTCGTCGAGCTTCTCTCGGCTCCCGGACAAATCCGCGGGATGCATGGCGCGGATGTGGGCGGCGCCCTCCCAGGCGTCCATGCGGTCGTAGAAGGCGTCGACGATCGCACGCACGGCGGCGTCGCCTCCAAGCTGCGCGTGAAGGGTGGGAAGGTCGGACATGGGTGCCGTCTAATCCGCCGCCGCGCTAGACCCTGCGCATGCCGACGCTCTATTGGAAGTCCACCTGCACCACCGCCCGCACCGTGCGGGCCACGCTGCGCGCCGTCCATCCCGACCTGGGCGACCGCAACTACGCCAAGGAGGCGCTCACCGCCGCGGAGGTCCGCACGCTCGTGGCGGCGGCCGGCGGCGTGGCAGCGGTCTTGAACTCCCGCCACGCCCTCGCGAAGGAGCGCGGCTGGGGGACGACCCCGCCCGACGCCGGCACGTTCGCGGAGGCCGCCGTGGCGGACTGCAACCTGCTGCGTCGCCCGATCCTGCTTGTCGGGGACCGCGCGCTCGTCGGAAACGTCCCCGAGGCGATGCTGGCGGCGCTCTCCGCGTGACCCCGCTGCGTGCGGCCCTGCTGCCGACGCTCTTGGCGGGGTGCGCCACCCTCGTCGTCGACGCACGCCCCGCGCGGGAGGCGCCGAAGCCCACCCCGCCGGTCGTCGCGACGCGCGAGGCGCAGGCCGAGCCCCCGATCTCGACGCTGCACGTCGTGGTGCGCACCGCCAAGGGCGGCGCGGCCGGCACCGACGATCCCGTGGAGCTGTGCCTCGGAGGCCACTGCGAGCGGCTCGGACGGCCCGGATGGAACGACTTCCAGGCCGGGGCGCTCGACACCTTCGTCGTGGAGGACGCCCGACTGTCGCGCGCGGACCTCTCGACGCTCACGCTGCGCACCCGGGGCGGCACCGACGCGTGGGAGCCCGCGTGCGTGGCGGTCTACGGCGACGGGGACCTGCTGGCCTGCCAGCGCTTCGATCACCTCGCGATCGGCGCCGACGTGGAGGCGGGGGAGAAGGCGCGATGGAGCGCCCCGTTGCCGCGCAGCTGCGGGCGCTGCGACGCGGAGCTGCTGACCCACGGACCGATGGTCGGGGCGGTGCATCCCCGAGACGCACGGCTGTGGGTGCGCACCGCCGGACGACAGAAGGTGGCGTTCCGGGTCGCGTCCGACGCGGCGTCCCTGGCGGGCGCGGAGCCCGCGTACAACGGATGGTCGCGCGCGGAGCACGACTTCACGCTCGAGGCGGCGATCCCCGGGCTCACGCCGGGACGCACGTGGGCCTACGACGTGGAGATCGCGGGGGTGCGCTTCGGCCCGTGGTCCTTCTCGACCCCGCCCGAGGGCCCGGGACGGCGGCGCATCGCCATGGGAAGCTGCGCCAAGGCCGAGGAGCAGCCGATCTTCGACGCCATCCGCGCGGAGAAGCCGGACGCCTTCGTGTTCCTGGGAGACAACCACTACGGCAACACCGCCGACCGCGGCGCGCTGCTGGCGCACTACCGCGCGGCGCACGCCACCCCGAAGCGGCGGGAGCTGCTCGCGCGCACGCCCATCTTCGCGACCTGGGACGACCACGACTTCGTGGGCAACAACACCGACGGCAACGCCCCCGGCAAGGAGGTCGCGCTGCGGGCGTTCCGGGAGTACTGGGCCAACGGAACCTACGGGCTGCCGGAGGCGCCGGGCGTCTACTCGGCGCACGACCTCGGAGACGTGCTGCTGGTGCTGCTGGACGGGCGCTACGCGCGCAACGTCGGAGGCCCGGAGCTGCTCGGGCGCGCGCAGGAGGCGTGGCTCGTGCGGACGCTGAAAGAGTCCCGCGCGACCTTCAAGCTCCTTGCCATCGGAAGCCAATGGACCGCCCAGGGCACGCCGGATTCGTGGGCGGCGTTCCCGGCCGCGCGGGCGAGGCTGTTCCGTGCGCTCGAGGCCGCCGGGGTCGGAGGGCTGGTGCTGCTCTCCGGGGACATCCACAAGAGCCAGTTCCGGGAGATCCGCGCCGGCACGCGCCTGCTCCCGGAGTTGACGGCCTCCCCGCTCACGACGCGGGACAACCGCTGCGGAAAGAGCCGGGAGGTCCGCGCCTGCGTGGACGGCCGCACGCCGACGTTCCTGACGATGGACATCGACACCACCCGGCGCGACCCCACCCTGACGGCCCGCATCGTGGACGTGGAGGGGAAGGAGCGGGCGCGGTGGGTGGTGCCGCGGAGCTCGTTGTAGGTTTCAGCACCCGTTGTTGACCTCATAAATAGCACCGACCGTGCCATAGCTCGCCCACTGCGACAGAAGTGCGTTGACGCTGGATCTGCACAGTGCATGGCTGTCCCGGACCTCGAGCCGGTCCACATGGCTAAGGACCGAAAAACCTTCCACGCTGGTCAACATCGGGTTGTTTATCACGTAGATGGAACCGACCGAGGTGGTAGCGGCTAGCCCCGCGACCCCTGTGAGCGCCATATTGTCCACGATGTTCAAGTAGCCCACGGAGTGGAGAGCGCCCAAGCCACTGAGGTCGGTCAAGGCATCGTTGCCCCGGACAGTCACCCCCCCCGCAGCGGAGAGGGATGGCATGCCTTGCAGGTCCAACAACGAGTCGTTGTCTTCGATCAGAAACCCACCACCGACAGATGTCAAATGAGACAAGCCCGCCAATTCCCCGAGCGAACCATTGCTGTTAATCCACGCAAACCCGCCAACATCGGTGATGAACTCCAACCCCGCCAGGTCTGACAGCACCGGGTTGCCCTCCACGACGAGATCTCCGGGTATGACGTACTGACCGCCGCTCGGCGGCACCAATGCCGCCAACGCGCTCAAATCCGTCAGACTCGCATTCCGGCTGACGACCAAACCTCCGAGGTACTGCAGTGAGGTCAACCCATCCACACTCGTCAACTGCTCATTGTCGTGCAGAATCAAGGCTCCGACCGCCTCGACCTTACCCAAAGGAGACAGATCGGAGCTTCCGCTGTATCCAATAACGAGTTCCCCGGTTACATGCGTAAGGCAGCTCATCGCGCTCAATTCCGCGCCGTACATGTAGATGTGTCCGTCCACTCCACGCTCGCGGTAACCACGGCAGAAACTTGCGATTCCAGTCCCTTGCACCACACCCACAACGGTGCTGGGTCCGAACCAGACCAGCGGGTCGTTGTCATCATAATCATAACTCGCCATGTACGCATCGCAGTCTTGGTCGTGCGAACGCTCTCCCAATGCCGGGTCACTGTCGTCGCAATCCAGCGCTGCCGACGCACCATCGCAATCCGCATCTGTCGCGCGCACCGTGGAAGTTGGGTTGGATTCGTCACAGTCATCCCCGAAGTCTACGCCGTCGCAGTCCGCGTCAGTGAAACGGGTGGTCGAAATTGGGTCTTCGTCATCGCAGTCAAGCTCCGAAATGACCCTGTCGCAGTCCGCGTCAGTGAGACGGGTCGTCGAAATTGGGTCCACGTCATCGCAGTCAAGCTCCGATATGACCCCGTCGCAGTCGGCATCGGTCGCAACGGTCGTCGACCACCGGTCGGAGTCGTTGCAGTCCAGCGCTGTAACAACAGCATCGCAGTCATAGTCGGACGACAATACCGTGGAGGTCGGGTCACGGTCGTCACAATCCGCATCCACGCGCACCTGGTCGCAGTCCGCGTCGACGGCACGGGTCGTAGAGGCGGGGTCTGTATCATCACAGTCCAACGTCAGGATGACCCCGTCACAGTCCGCGTCCTCTGCGCGCACCGTGGAGACGGCCTCGGAGTCGTCGCAATCGAACGCAGCCACGACACCATCGCAGTCCATGTCCTCGACGGTGGCGGGGTCTGAATCGTCACAGTCCAACTCCGTCTCGACACCGTCGCAGTCCATATCGCTTGCGGTGGCCGGATCCGCGTCGTCGCAATCGTCCACGGTCAGAACACCGTCGCAATCGGCGTCGAACATCCAGGATCCGAAGCGACTGCTCCCGGCGTCACAGTCGGTGCCGTCGAAGTTCGCACCAGCCACAACGCCATCCCCATCGAGGTCGACGTTCGCCGTCGCACATACAGTCTGTCCCTCAGCGTCCGGCGCGAGTTGGCGGCGTACGAACGCGACGTCGCCGTCCAGATCGAAGCCGTCGCCCCACAGGTGAAGGCGCCCGGCCAGCTCGGTGCGGAGGGGCCGGCCGACGAAACTTCCGGGTGCGTCTCCGGCATGGACCGTGTCGAGCAGCAAGTAGCCCTCCCCAAGCGTCACGGTGGTCTCGTAGGCATCTCCCACGCCAAGGCAGTCCATCGTCGCGAGAGTCGCGACCTGCGTGGCGTCGCGGGCATCGTAGTAGCCCTCGCCGCACACGCCCGCCTGCGTGAGCACGAGGTCGCACTCAAAGCCGACTGCCGTCGCGGCACTCAGGTCGAGAGTCAAGGCCACGACCTCGGGCGGGGCGTCCGGGTCGTACTCAAACGATGTCTCGAACGTCCAGTCGTTACAGAAGTCGAGCGTGGCCGTGCTTCCATCCGGCATGGTCAGCGTCAGCGTAGCCGAGCACGAGGCGTCCTCCACGTCCGCAACGCCATCACAGTCTTGGTCCACGCCGTCGTTCCAGGCCTCGGAGGCGCCCGGGTACACCGATGCGTCCGCGTCGTCGCAGTCCTCCGCCGTCACCACGCCGTCGCAATCCGCGTCCGTCGCGACCACGGTGGACGACGCGTCGGTGTCGTCGCAATCCCCCGCGAGCACCACGCCGTCGCAGTCCGCATCGGCCTCAAGCGTCGTCGATGCGGCGTCCGTGTCGTCACAGTCCTCCGCCGTCACCACGCCGTCGCAGTCGGCATCCGCCTCGCGGACGGTGGACATCCCGTCCGCGTCGTCACAGTCCTCGGCCATGGCCACGCCGTCGCAGTCCATGTCGTTCGCGACGACCGTCGACGCCGCATCCCGGTCGTCGCAGTCCCCCGCAAGCACGACGCCGTCGCAGTCCGCGTCGGCCTCCAGCGTCGTGGACGCGGCGTCCGTGTCGTCGCAGTCCTCGACCGTCACCACGCCGTCGCAGTCCGCGTCACCCGCCAGGACGGTCGACGTCGCATCCGTGTCGTCGCAGTCCTCCGCCGTCACCACGCCGTCGCAATCCATGTCCCGCGCGACGACCGTCGACGCCGCATCCCCATCATCACAGTCCTTGGGCGTCACGACGCCATCGCAGTCCATGTCCCGCGCGACGACCGTCGACGCCGCATCGCCGTCGTCACAGTCCTCGTCCGCCGGCACGCCGTCCTGATCGGCATCGACGACACCGCCGGTACCGGTGGACGTTCCGGTGCCGGTCGACGTGTCCGTCTGCGTCGCGCTACCCGTGGAGGTGCCGCTCCCCGCCTGCGTCGCGGTCGACGTGTCCGTGGAGGTGTCCGTCGGCTTGTCGGACCCGGTCGGCGCGCAGGCCGCGAGCGCCACGCTGCCGAGGAGTGCGAGGGTGTGGATCGAACGCATGGAAACTCCGCTACGCGAACGTCCTAGCGCCCGAGCCCCCCTTCACGCAACCGTTCGCAGGCGGGCGCCCGGACTCCGCCAGGCGCCGACGGGCCCGACGGCGCCGCGGGGGGGCGCATGCCCTCCCCCCGCGCGGCTGCCGCTGGGTGCTGGTCGCGACGGGGGTCAGGGTGCCGCGGGGCGCTCGCAGATGTACGGCAATGTCGCGTCAGCAGGGAGCCAGTAGAAGTTTCCACTCGAGTAGCGAGAAAGTGCTGCCATGTCGCTGTCGCCGGCGAAGTTCCCGCGCACCGGCGTGAAACCGAAGCTGCCGCCGTTGACGAGCGTTGGTTCGCCGTCCGCCTCAAGATACGCCCCGACCCACACATCCGACCAGCCACCGACGAGGGAGGCGAGGAAGGCGCTCTCACCCGCGGTTTCTGCCGCGATGAGGTCCCCTCCCATCACATCACAGTACACGCGCGATTCGTGCCAATCGTGGTACGTGCTGCATACCATGTACTCTGACTCGTATGCCGCGGTGATGGTGCAATATTGGCACGCTACGGTCTCGTCCACCAACCCGTCGCAGTCGTTGTCGAGTTGATCGCATTCATCGCCGTTCAGACCGCCGTCCAACGCGCCCGGGTGCACTGCGACACGCGTGTCGTCACAGTCATCCTGACACACGGAAAGCCCGTCCCCGTCACCATCGACGTTCTCGTCGGTGGCCGCGTCGCAGTCGTTGTCGATCCCGTCACACTGCTCCGGCTTGCCGGGGAAGCGTGCAGCGTCATCGTCCGCGCAGTCCCCGTCGCACAGGGTCACACCGTCTGCGTCCGCGTCGATCTCGTCTGTCGCGCCATCGCAGTCGTCATCCAGCCCGTTGCACGTCTCGGGGACGGGTACCACCGTGACGTCGCTGTCGTTGCAGTCCGTGCCCCGGTACCAGCGATCGCCCCAGCCGTCCCCGTCCTGATCGTACGTGCACAGCGCCGGTTCGTTGTACGCTGCGCCAAGGTAGGCGGCGCCGTCATTGTCCGCGCAATCCGTGCCGCCCCAGTCGGTGGTGACGTAGCCGTCCCCATCCGCGTCGGGACCGCAGGCGTCGGGCTCGTTGTAGCCCACGCCGGGGTGAATCGCTGCATTCCAGTCGTCACAGTCCGTGCCGCCCGAATCGCGGTTGACGTATCCGTCACCGTCCGCGTCCTCACCACACACGTTTGGCTCAGCGGTGCCCGCCCCCGGGTACGCGGCAGCGTTATAATCGTGGCAGTCAGTGCCACCTTCGTCGTAGGCGACGTAACCGTCACGGTCCCAGTCGTAGCCGCACACCTCCGGCTCGTTGCGGTCGGGGTGATACTTCGCGTTCCAGTCACGGCAGTCCGAGCCGCCATCCCCATCCGACACATACCCGTCACCGTCCCCATCGTAGCCGCACGCGCCGGTCACCGGGTCACGCATCGTCTCGGCGGACCGGTCATCACAGTCCGTGCCGCCGTCCTGCTCGCGCACCGTGCCGTCGCCGTCCAGGTCCTCCCCGCACGCCCCGTTCGACGTGTCGGGGTGGATGTAGGACTTCGTGTCGTCGCAGTCGCTGCCGCCGTCGGCAACGCCACCGTAGCCGTCGCCGTCCTGGTCCTGCGCGCACACCGTGGGGTCCGACTCCTGCGACAGCGACCCAGGGTACACCGCGCCGTCCAGCGCGGCGCAGTCGCCGCCGCACACGGTGAACCCGTCGCCGTCGTCATCGGCGTCGTCATGGGTGTCGGCGTTGCAATCGTTGTCCACACCCGCGCCGTCGCACACCTCGGCGCGACCCGTGGCACGCGCGGCGTTGTGGTCATCGCAGTCGAGGCAGCTGGGCGAGCCGTCATGGTCCGCGTCCAGCGCGTTGTTGTCGACGGTACCGTCGCAGTCGTCATCCGCGCCGTTGCAGACCTCGAGGCGGGGAACCACGGCGGTGTCCCCGTCGTCGCAGTCGTGGCCGGACACGGCATGGTCACCCCAGCCGTCGCCGTCACGGTCCGCCGTGCACGTACCCACGGGCTCGTTGCGCGCCGCGCCCGGGCGGACAGCGTCGTCGGTGTCCACGCAGTCGGAACCCCACTCCACGCCGGCGCCGTCGAACACCTCAAGTGGCAGGTAGATGTGTTCCTCGTACCCTTCGACCCAGCGTACACCGTAGTCGCCCATGTAAGTCCCGAGATCATCGACCCAGACGCGCTCGATCCCGGCGCGGGCGTAGCCGTCGTCATCGGTGTCCATGCCGCACAGGGCGGGCTCCAGAGCCGCGGCGCCGGGGTGCGCGTCCGGAGCAACGGAAGGGCCACCCAGGTAGGCAGCAACGAGGTCCCCGTTGGCCGCCCGGTACTCAACGTAGGTTTCGATCGAGTCATCCAGGCAGTCAGATCCGCCTTCGGACTCGTTCGCCCATCCGTCTCCGTCCCGGTCATGGGCGCACAGGTCCGGGTCGCCTTCCTCGATCGCCGAGCCCGGGTAGGTCGAACCGTCGTGGTCGTCGCAGTCCGACCCAGGGCGTGGCGCGCGCAGCGTGCCACCCGTGCCGTCCGCGAACCAGGTGCCGCCCTCGTCGATGCACGTCTGCTCGTACGCCCACCCATTCTCCATGGTCGACGTGTGGATGTTGGTGGTGACACCGTCCACAAAGGACTTCACACATGATCCGGACGTGCCCCAATCTCCTCCGCATCCCGCGGACGCATCGTACGTGCCGCCGTTGCTCTCGCAGAATGCAGCCTGAGCGGCGCCGTCCCGGAACTCGACACACATGTAGTATTCGGGAAGCCAGCAGGCCTCGCGCGGGCCGGTCTCGGGCAGCGGTTCCGCAACGTACGAATCGCCCGACCAACCGGTGTCCCCATCGTTCGGCGCCTCCCCCGACCATTCGACAGACACGTACCCGTCCCCGTCGTTGTCGTACCCACACACGTCGGGGAGACGGGGATCGGGGTGCAGTTGGGCGCTGCCGTCGTAGCAATCGTCGCCCCCGGCGTTCACGTCTGCGTAGCCGTCGCCGTCGTTGTCGTCCGCATCCGAGCCGTCGCAGTTGGCGTCGACGCCGTCGTGCGCGTCGAGGTCCAGGAGATCCGGGGCCACGGTCACGCGGGTGTCGTCGCAGTCATGCCCCGGCGCCGCGAGGATCCGCATCCCGACGCCCCAGGCGTACATCTCCGGCGCCTCGAAGGCGGGGTCGCCCCATCCGTCGCCGTCCTCGTCACGGGCGCAGAACGGATTGTCGCCTTCGTCGCGCTCCTTGTAGGCGGCACCGAAGAACGTGAAGCGGTCGTCGTCCGCGCAGTCCAGGCCGCCGGACGCCACCGACAGCTGCCCATCGCGGTCGGCGTCCGTACCGTCGATGCCGTCGCAGTTCTGGTCGACGGCGTCGCCCGCCATGTCGGTGGCCCACGGGTTGATGCCCGCGCGGTGGTCGTCGCAGTCACGGCCGCCCTCGGCCTCGCTCACGAATCCGTCACGGTCGGCATCCGCGCCGGCAGGCTCGAGGCCGTCGCCGTCCGCGCCGTTGCAGTCCTGATCGACGCTGTCGACCCACAGGTCGAACCCCGCGGGGCTCACCTCGGCGTCGTGGTCATCGCAGTCGGCGCCCCCGGATTCCTCGGACGCGAACCCGTCCGCGTCGGCGTCCACACCATCCACGCCGGAGCAGTCCTGGTCGGTGCCATCCACCGCCACGTCCGCCTGTGCCGGGTTCACCGACGCGTCCGTGTCGAGGCAGTCGGTCCCGCCGCTCAGGCGCGACGCGACCCCGTCGCCGTCGGCGTCCGTGCCGTCCAGGCCGTCGCAGTTCTGGTCCTCGTCATCGCCGACGAGGTCCGTGGCGCGCGGGTTGACGGCGCCGTTGAGGTCGTCGCAGTCGTCGCCGCCGAGGAGCCACGACCCGAACCCGTCGCGGTCGAAGTCCAGCTCGACGTCGACGAACACGTCCTCGTCGGTCGAGCCGTCACAGTCCTGATCGCCCTCGGTCGCGTCGTCCCGGGCGCCGGGGTGCACGGCCGCGTTCGTGTCGTCGCAGTCCGCCCCACCGAAGGCGGAGGACGGGAATCCGTCGCCGTCCGCGTCCACGCCATCCACGCCGGTGCAGTCCTGGTCGACGCCGTCGGTCGACGTGTCGTCCGCCCCCGGGTACACGCCGGCCGCTGCGTCGTCGCAGTCATGACCGCCCGACCAGGTCGCCGCGTGCCCGTCCGCGTCCGCGTCGAAGCCATCCACACCGTCGCAGTTCTGGTCGAACGAATCGCCCACCAGATCGGTCGCGGCGGGGTTGAGCGCCGCGTTCCCGTCGTCGCAGTCCACGCCGCCGAAGGCCGTGCCGTCGTAGCCGTCCCCGTCGAGGTCCGTGCGCTGCGACCCGGCGCTGCCGTCCAGGCCGGAGCAGTCCTGGTCCACGCCGTCGGCGGAGTCGTCCGCGGCGCCCGGGTGCGCGGCGGGGTTGGAGTCGTCGCAGTCCGCCCCGCCGGTCGCGCGCGCGGCGTAGCCGTCGCCGTCCCGATCGACCCCGTCCACGCCGTCGCAGTCCGCGTCGATGCCATCCCCCGCGGCGTCGCGGGCGAGCGGGTTCACCGTCGGGTCGGCGTCGTCGCAGTCGGCGGGCGCACCGATGCCGTCTGCGTCCGCATCGACCGCGACGTGGACGCTCTCGCCGGACCCGGTGTCCGTCGCGGTCCCGGTCGTCTTCTCGACCTCCGGCGGCGAGCAGGCCGCCAGGACGACGCTGCCCAGGAGGGAGAGGGTGTGGATCGAACGCATGGGAACTCCGCTACGCGACGGTTCTACCGCCGAAGGGGACGTTCATGCAAGCGTTCGCGCCCAGGAAACGGTGCGTCTCCTCACGCCAACCAGGCCGCCGGCTCCCGGAACGCCTCGGTGATCCCTTGCCACAGCGTCCCCAGCACGTGGGAGGCGTCAGGGCCCTCGGCGCGCAGCGTGCGCTCGCCCACCCGCGTGAGCCCCGGCACGAGGCGCATGCGGTCCGCCATCTCCCGCCGGTGCGTGTCCAGCTCCGCGACGACGGGCGTGCCCGGCCGGTAGACCGGCCGCGGTGCCGCGCGGTGACGCTCCACCGCCCGTCGTGCCGCCTCGCGCAGGAGCGGACCGGTGTGACGCGGGCCCCAGCACTCCGCCAGGTTGAAGCCGCGCGCCAGCTTGGTGATCACGCCCTCCACGTCGTCCCCGAGGTCCGCGCGCGCCTCCCGCACCAGGTCGTCCGCCCCGGCGACGAGCGCGACGGGCACGCCGTGGTCCCCGCACAGCGCGGCGTTGAGCGCCGTCTCGCCCACTGGCCGGCCGTGGAGGCGGATCTCGTGCACGATGGCGCCCGCCCAGGTGTGCGACAGGAGCCCGCCCGGCGTGCCGGCGCGCGAGTGGAACCCGACGAAGAAGGCCAGATCTACGCTGTCGTCCAGGCCCGAAACCTGACACAGCGGCTTCTGCGCCCACGCAGCCGGGCCTCGCACCACCCTCACCCCCGGCGGAAGGTCTTCCAGGAGCAGGTTGCGCATGTGCGCGTGCCCCTCGGACACGACGACCTCGGTGACGCCGGCGTCCATCGCGCCTTCGACCACGGCGGCCAGATCCCCCGTGAGCAGGCGGCATCCGGCGCGGTAGGCCTCGCCGCCTTCGGGCACGAGCTGGTCACGATGGACGATGCCGGTGGCACCCTCCATGTCCGCACACACGAACAGCTTCATGTCAGTAATCGAACACGTAGAGGCCGCGCGTGGCCGACAGCCCGCGGTCCGACACGAACGCGAGCATCGTGCCGTCCGGCGAGAGCGACGGCTGCGTCTCGTTCGTCGTGCTCGTCGCGGTGAGGTTCTCGACGCTCCACGTCCCGTCCAGCGTCGCCACGTAGATGTCGTAGTCCCCGTCGACGTTGCTCGCGAAGTACAGACGGGTGCCGTCCGGCGCGAAGAACGGGTCCCTGGCGCCCGCCAGCTCCGGGGTCTCGTCGGCGTAGCAGACGGAGGTGTCCAGGAGCAGGTCGTGGTAGCAGAGCGCGAGCTCGCCGTCGGCGTCGGTCACGTAGGCCACGCCCGTCGCGTCGTAGGACCACGCGGCGGCCGCCACGTGGTATGGGACGAGGACCGATTCGGAGGCGTCGGTCGCACCGACCGTGTGGATGTCGAAGGTGCCGTCCACGTCGGATTCATAGGCGATCGTGTCCGCGTCCACCCACGAGGGACGACCGTCCACGCCGTCGTCGCCGAACTCGCCGGTGATCTGGCGGGCGGCACCGAGGCCGAGCGGGAGCAACCACAGGTCCGCGGCACCCCCGTCGGCGTCCGAGATGTACACGACGCTGTCGCCGTCCGGCGAGACGGCCGGGTCGCGCTCGTCGTCGTCGCCCGCGGTGAGCGCGTCGGCCGCGAGGAGGTCCGTGCCGTCCACCCGCGCCTCGTACGCGCTCCGCGCCGTGTCCGTCGTGACGTTGAGCACCAGGGTGTCACCGTCCTCCGCCCACGAGACCGTGTCGATGCGTGCGTTCGTGCCAGGCGCGGTCCAATCGAGCACCTCGACCGGGCCGTGGCTCGGCGCGACGGCCGGGTCGCTGCCCAGCGTGACGGCCACGGTGGACACGCCGGCCTCCGTGACGAACGCGAGGAGGTCGGACGCGGGCGACCACACCGGCGCTGCGCCCTCGAGGAGAAGGTGCGTCGGGCGGATCACCGGATCGATCGCGCCGCCGGCCCCGCGCACGGCCTGGACGCGGATCACGGACGCGGCCGCCGACGCGTCCTGAAACGCGATCCACCGGCCGTCCCGCGACCAGCTCGGGCGGCGCATCGCGGCGTCCGGGGTCGTGGTGCGCTGCGACGTCGCGCCCAGCGTCCAGACGGCCGCCACGGGGTCGTACTGGATCGGTGCCACGAACACCTGCGCACCGTCGCCCGCCCGCTCCGACACGAACGCGAGCGTGCCGCCGGACGCCGCGGTCCACGCCGCACCCGCCGGAAGCCACGCGGCGTCGCGCCCGCCCAGGACGCCCAGGCGGCCGTCCCCGTTCACGTCCTCGTCGATGTCGATCCGGCCGTCATGGTCGGTGTCCTCCGCCACGTCCAGGCGACCATCGCCGTCGACGTCCTCCGCCGCGCCGTCCAGGCGCCCGTCCGCGTCGACGTCGGGCTCGGCCGCGTCCAGTCGGCCGTCGCCGTCGAGGTCCGGCTCCGCCACGTCGAGGTGGCCGTCCGCGTCGACGTCCTCGCCGTCATCGAGGAACCCGTCGTCGTCCAGATCCTCGTCCACGTCGCGACGACCATCCCCGTCCAGGTCCTCGGACGCGTCGCGACGACCATCCCCGTCCAGGTCCTCGGACGCGTCGAGACGACGGTCGCCGTCGAGGTCCTCCGCCACGTCGAGACGACCATCGCCGTCGAGGTCCTCCGCCTCGTCGAGACGACCATCGCCGTCCACGTCCTCGGGGTCCACCACGTCCGCATCGACCCGGGCGTCCACGTCGTACACGCGCAGGCGCGGGATCCCGCGCCGGTCCGGCGCGAGCTCGTCCTGGTCGGTGTGATACACGACGAACCGGCCGTCCGGCGACCAGCTCGGCCCGCCCACGTCGGCCACGACTGCCTCGGGTGCCGGCGGGGACCCGACGAAGCGGGTGCGCGGAGACGCAGGCTGGAGCGCATCTTGCGGCGTCGCGGCCCAGGCGTCGTACACCCACACGGCGCTCGCGCCCGGGGCGCACGCCACCGCGTCCGCGGGGCACGTCCGCACGAAGGCCAACCGCGTGTGGTCCGGCGACCAGACGGCCTCGGTCACCTCTTCCGCGACGGGCAGGTCGAGGTCGTCGACGCCGTCCGTCTGCGCGACGTAGAGGTCGCTCGCGCCGCCGTCCACGGCGCCGGAGAACACGAGGAAGCTGCCGTCCGGCGCCCAGCTCGGGGCGCGGTCGTCCCGCAGGATCAGGCCGGCCGGTCCTTCTTCGTCCCGGGTGAGCCGCACGGCGTCGCCCGGCACCACCGCGACGGAGGAATCCACCGACATGGCCCACAGGTCCCAGGAGTCGCCGGAGGCATCCGCGAACGCGATGCGCGCGCCGTCGGGCGACCAGGCCGGCTCCCGCTGCTCCCCGTCGAGGTCCGCGGTCAGGTTCACGAGTCCGTCGCCCGACGCGTCGACGGCCCACACGTCCCGGGCGCCGCCCTCGTCGCGCTCGAAGGCGACCCAGGTGCCGTCCGGCGACCAGCTCGGGCGCGCGTCGTCGCCCCCGGCCGGCGTGAGCGCGAGGAGCTCTCCGGTCGACGGCGTGTACTGCCAGAGCGCCCGACGACCGCCGCGGTCGGACACGAACGCCACGCGCGCAGGCTCCACCCCGTCGGGGGTCCACATGGCGTCGCGCTCGTCCATGGCGGGGATGCCGACCACCACCTCCGGCGTCGAGGCCAGGATCTCGGGGTTGCCCCCCGGACCGACGCTCGGCTCGAGATCCGTCACGACGAGCTCCGCGCCGTCCGAGACGCTGCGCGCGTACGCGAGCGAGCGCGACGTCGCCGCCCCGGTCGGCGCCCACGCGGGCCCACGCCCGAACGACCCGTCGAACAGCGCGGTCTGGCCGCTGCCATCGTCCGCCATGCGGAAGATCCGGTACCGGCCATCGCCGCGGTTGCTCGCAAACGCGATGGTCGCGCCGTCGGGGCTCCACGCGGGGTCCACGTCGGCGGCACCGCCGTCGATGTCCTCGTGCGTGCCGGTGCGCCCGTCGAAGTTCGTGAGGCGCTGCGGCGTCCCCGGGCCGTCGTACGCGAGGCTGCCGTCCAGATCGGCGAACGCCTCGCCGGGTCCGCGGATGCCGTCCTGGTTGGTGTCGGTGAACGGCTCGCCCGCGAGCGCGGAGATCACGAAGATGTCGGCGTTCTGGCCGGGGTTCCCGGAGAACACGAGGCGCGAGGAGTCCGGGGACCACGACGGGTGGACCTCGTCGATCGCGGTCCCGCCGCCCAGCGGGTAGTTGTCGTACACGCGCCGCACCCGCACGACATTGTCGACGTGCACGGGGAACTCGAGCATCGTGGTCGCGCCCTCGGCGTCGCGCGCGGTGAGGTACACGGTGACGTCGCCCGCGTCGCGGTGCTGGGGCGTCAGCCACAGCGTCCCGTCGACGAGGCGGACCCAGGCCTCCACGCCGCAGGTGTCGCAGGCGCCGCCCAGTTGCAGTTCGACGGTGCCGCCCTCCGGGTCGACGACGTCGACCGCCACGGACGCGGCCTGCCCCTCTTCCAGCGTGAGCACGACCGCGGAGAGGTCCGAGGACGTCGCCATGCCGGCCGTCGCTTCGCCGTCGCGCACGAGCATCGCCTGCGCCGCCGTCGTGTACGTCGTGACGTCGGCGACGTCCGCGAAGACGGGGGCCGCGTTCGGCGGCGCCTCGCCCGTGTCGGTCGCGGTGTCGGTCGCCGTGCCGGTGTCCGTCGCGGTGTCCGTGTCGGTCGCGGTGTCGGTGTCCGTCGCCGTGGCGGTCGAGGAGCCGCTGCCCGTGTCGACGGCGCCCGTGTCGCTGCTCCCGGTGTCCTTCGCGTCCCCGCTGCACGCCGCGAGCCAGGCCAGCGAGATCACGAGGGGCGTGTGGAGGATCGTCGGACGCATGCGGACTCCCGTCAACCCCGACATGGTAGCGCACACGCGCGCGGTCCACCAGCGACCGCCGCACCGCGCGGCGTCACGGCAGCAGGAACTCCGCGAGCGCGATGCGTCCGTCCCGTGCGGTGTAGCGGACGAGCACCTCCCCGGCGGTGTGCGCGCCGGTCTGGCGGTGCGTACGCTCCCAGCGCTCGTGCTCCACGACGTGCGGCCCGAGCGTCACGCGGGCGTCGACCTCGGCGCGCACGTCCCGGTACTCCGAGAACAGGCCCGCGTAGCGCGCGCGGAACGCCTCCATGCCCTGCGTGCGCACCGTGCCGTCCGCCTCCAGGACGCGCACGTCCGGGTGGTAACAGGCACAGAATGCTTCGAGGTCCGCCGCGTTGTAGGCGGCGAGCTGCCGGATGGACAGCGCCACGACCTCCGACTCTCCGAACATCGCGTTCATCCCTCTCCTCCCAGGACCAGCGCGTACACGGGAAAGCCGAGCGAACGCACGGTGTCGCGCACGACGCCGGCGGTGGCCGCGTCGGACGCGAGCCCCAGGGCCACCCCTCCACCGCCCGCGCCGGAGAGCTTCGCGCCGAGGCATCCGGCGTCACGCAGCACCGCGCAGGCCGCATCCAGCCGCGCGGTCGACGCACCCACGACCTGCAACGCCGCGTGGGCGGCGTCCAGCGTGCGCCCCAGCCCGACGCGGTCCCCCATCCGCACCTGCGCCACCGCGTCCTCGGCCAGCGCGCCGACACGGTCCAGCGCCTCGCGCGCCGCCATGGACGACGACGACCGCGCCCGGACGGCCGCGACCATGTCGGCCGTGTCCGGCCCGCCTCCCGTGTCGACGACCACGACGTGGAGCGCCCCGCCGTCGAGCGCCTCCCACGACGGACCCGACGGCGTCGGCCGCACCGAGAGCAGGCCCCCGTGCGCGCACACGAGGTGGTCCACGCCGCTCGGCGTCCCGTGGAACACGCGCTCCGGCAGGAACCCCCGCGTCAGGCACTCCTCAAGCGGGGCCGACCGGCCCTCCCGCGCGGCGAGTGCCCGCACCAGCGCCACCGACAGGGCGGCGCTCGACCCCATGCCACGACACGCGGGAAGCGTGCTCTGGATGTCGACCTCGAGGCCCTCCGGCGGCAGGATCGTCGCCACCGCCGCCGACAGACGCGCCATATACGCGCGCGGGTACCCACCGGAGTCCGAGAGCCCCGACGGCCCCGGACGCGCGCGGAGACTCACGCGCGTGCGGAGCCCGACCGCGCCCGCGACGGCGCGGTGCCCGTCGAGCACGGCGTGCTCGCCCACGAGGATCAGCTTCCCGGGCGCCTCCCCGCTCCACACCCCGCCGTTCGCTCCCGCGGTCACGAGGCCCGCATCGTGGCGAGGAGGGACGCCGCACGGGGCACCGTGTAGTCGCCCGACTCGCACAACCCCGCGACCACCCCGGGGAGCTCGTCGTCCCGCGCGCCCGCACCGAGCGCGACCGCACGGGCGTGCATGCGCATGTGTCCGCGCTGGATGCCCTCGGTCGCGAGCGCCCGCAGCGCGCCCAGGTTCTGCGCAAGCCCCACGGCGGCCATGAGCGCCGCCAGGTCCCGCGCGCCGCGCACGCCGGCCAGCGCCAGGTTCGCCTGGACCGTCGGGTGGATGCGGATCGCGCCGCCCACCGTCCCCACCTGCAACGGCGCCTCGAAGGTCCCGACCAGGGCACCGTCGCCCTCCACGCGCCACGCGGTGACCGGACGGTACTGCCCGTCCCGCGCGGCCCACGCGTGCACGCCGGCCTCGATCGCGCGCCAGTCGTTGCCGGTCGCCAGGGCCACCGCGTCGATGCCGTTCATCACGCCCTTGTTGTGGGTCGCGGCGCGGTACGGGTCCGCCCACGCGAACCGGTACGCCGCGGCGATTCCCTCCGCCACGACGGCGCCGTCGGCGCCCAGCGCCGATGGTTCGATCCGCACGCGTGCACGCGCGCGACGCCGATCCGCGAGGTTCGACAGGATCCGCAGCCCGCGTCGCCCGCCGGTGATCGCCGCCACGTCGGGCGCGAGCAACTCCGCGAGCGTGTTCACCATGTTGGCACCCATCGCGTCGCGGCAATCGAGGTGCAGGTGCAGCACCACCATCGCTTCGGGGGCCGCCCCGGGCTCGTCGTACACGAGCTCCCGCACCTCCAGTCCGCGCACGCCGCCGCCGAGCGCCTCCAGCTCCGCATGCACGCCCCGGCACCGCGCCTCGAGCGCCGGCAATGCCGCGCGCAGCCGCTCCGCCCCGCCCGGCGCCGGGTCGGTCACCTGGACCTGGCCGATCATCACGCTCTCGTCGGCGTCCGCCTCGAAGCCGCCGCCCGGCCGCGCGAGCAGCGCGACATGCGACACCGCCGCGACGACGCTCGGCTCCTCGACGACCATCGGCACGAGACGGTCCTCGCCGTTCACGCGCAGGTTGACCGCCACCCCGTTCGGCAGCGCGAAGGTCCCGATGACGTTTTCGATCATGGCGTCCGCGCGCGCGAGGGTCAGCGCGTCCGCGTTCCACGCCGGGCCCCTCGTGTCGGGGAGCGATGCGGCACGCATCGCGGCCTCGCGACGCCCAGCGGGGTCCAGTCGGTAGAATCCGGGGAGGCGCGACGACATGCGCCGGTCATTATCCGGCCGCGCTTCCACCAGCGTCGGCGTAGAAGCCGTCCAACACGTTCTTGTAGCGCACCTCGACGACCTTGCGCTTCACCTTCATCGACGGCGTCAGCTCGCCGCCCTCGACGGTGAAGTCGGTCGGCAGGACGGCGTGCTTCTTCAGCGTGGCGTACGGCGGCAGCTCCGCGTTGAGCGACGCGACCGCGTCCGCCACCGCCGCCGTGACCGCCGGGTGCCGCACGAAGGCGTCGTAGCCGGTCCAGACGATCCCGTTCTGGCGCGCCCAGGACTCCGCCGTGTCCGGCGCGACGGTCACCAGGGCGGTGCAGTAGTTGCGCGCGTCGCCGTGGACGACGACCTGGGAGATCAGCGTGCAGCGGGCCTTCAGGCGCCCCTCGAGGTCCTGCGGCGCGACGTACTTGCCGCCGGAGGTCTTGATGAGGTCCTTCTTGCGGTCGGTGATGCGCAGGAGCCCGTGGTCGAGGCGCCCGATGTCTCCCGTGCGCAACCAGCCGTCCTGCAGCGTCGCGGCGGACTCCTCGGCGAGGTTGTAGTACCCGCGCATGACGCCGCGCCCCTTGACCAGGATCTCGCCCTCGCCCTCGGGGTAGCCCGGCTCCGGCGCGATGCGGACCTCGGTGCCCGGCAGCGGTCGGCCGACCGTGCCGAACACGAAGGTCTCGGGCAGATTCACGAAGCTCGCCGCGCTCGTCTCGGTGAGGCCGTAGCCCTCGAGGATGAGGATGTCCGCGGCGTGGAAGAACTCCGCGATCTCGCGGTTGAGCGCCGCCGCGCCGGAGATGAAGAACCGCACGCGACCGCCGAAGCGCGCCTTGAGCTTGCTGAACACCAGGCGGTCCGCGATCTTGAACTTCACGGCGAGGAGGCCGGTGGGCTCCTTGCGCTCCTGCCGCAGCTTGCTGACCTGCCGACCGACGCCGATGGCCCAGTTGAAGATGCCCCACTTCACCGGGCCACCCTCGCGGGCATTGCCGACCGCCTTGATGTAGGCCTTCTCGAAGATGCGCGGCGGGGCGCCCATGAAGGTGGGCTGCACCTCGCCGCAGTTCTCCGCGATGCGGTTCACGTCGCCGTCGACCGCCGTGTGGATGCCGATCCGGATGAACGCCACCTCCAGGACCTTGCCGAAGGAATGGGCGAGCGGCAGCCACAGGAACTGCTTGTCGTTGGGCGAGAGGATGCCGGCGGAGTCGATGGCCTCTCCCTCGTAGACCCAGCAGTCGTGGGTGAGCTCGACGCCCTTCGGTCGCCCGGTGGTGCCCGAGGTGTAGATGAGCGTCGCGAGGCGCTCGGGCCCGATGGCGTCGGCGACCGCGTCGTAGCGGCCCGCGTTGGCGTCGTCCCAGACGCGACCCTCCTGCTCGAGCTGCGAGAGCGGGATGACCCAGCCGTCGTCGCTCGCGAGGCCCTCGAACAGCACGAGCGCCTTCACGCCCGGGATCTGGTCGCGCACGCCGCGGAGCTTCGCGACCTGCTCCGCCGTGTCGACGAATACGTACACGGAGCCGGAGTCGTTGAGGATGTAGGCGCACTCCTCGGCGGTGTTCGACGGGTAGATCGTCGTCGCCGCGCCCCCGGCGCACAGAATCCCCAGGTCGGCGAGAATCCATTCGTGGCGGGTGCCGCTCAGGATGGCGCAGCGCGCCTCCGGCGCGAGCCCGCGCGCGTGGAGCCCGCACGCCACGGCGCGCACGCGGGCGCCGACCTGTCCCCACCGCAGCGTCTGCCACCCGCCGTCCTTGCGGAACGAGAGCGCATCGGCCTCCGGCGTGGAGCGGACGCGGTGGTGGAACATCTGGACGACGGACGAGAAGCTGGCGGATGCCACGGGTGTGCCTCCTGAGGGTGGCCGGGAGCGGCCGGAGCGATCATTGTGCCACCTCCACCGCGGCGCGTCGAGGTGGCCGTCAGTCCGGGACGGCGGCGAGCGCGGTCACGAGCGCCCCGCGGACCACGTTCGCGGCGGCGGGATCGGTCCAGGCGCTCACCGCGACCCGCACGAACACCTGCGCCTCGTCGCCGACGACGACGTGTTCGAAGTCCACCGGGACGACGCCGTCGGGCGGAAGCGTGCAGCCGGGCGTCCCGGTGACGATGGCCCCGAGCCGTGCCACGGCGGCTGGGTCGAAGGCGGCGCGGCGCACGCGCACGTGCACGGTCACGCGCGCACGGCCGTCGGAGCCGATGCGCTCCATCGGCCCGGCCACGATCTTGTTGTTGAGGATCACGACGCGGCGCCCGTCGGAGGTGTCGATGTCGGTGGTGAGGAGCCGCACGCGGTGGACCCTCCCCTGGATCCCGGCGACGCTGACGGAGTCTCCGTCGCGGAAGGGTTGCAGCACCAGCAGCAGCACACCGCTCGCGATGTTGCTCAGGCTGTCCTTCAAACCGACGGCGACCGCCAGTCCGGCGGTGCTCAGGAGCGCGATGAAGCTCGTGATGCTGAA
>JACCDP010461914.1_pt1 | contig 21102 bp, 24 predicted proteins | sample 7445841 | NCBI WGS metagenome assembly JACCDP01 (sample SAMN15323441, study PRJNA562643) | freshwater metagenome | isolation source: river surface water | place: USA:Blue River Watershed | collected 2017-08-17
ACTTCCTCATCATAATCCCTTTCATCCGCAGCCAATGTTAAATCAAAATATTGTCCTGAATCTAATAAACTTCTGTATTTAGGATAATAATATGTATTTAAATTTTGAGTTGGCATACTTTTTTATGATAAATACTTTGTTTGGAGTATTTATAGGTAAAAAGCTCAATGAAGACATATAAATACTCTACAGAAGAAAGGGCAGAAAGAGTTGCTAAAACTTTGGGCTGTGTTGGCTCTCACTATCACAACGAAGATGGTGAAAGAAAATACATGCCTTGCAAGTCCCACGAAATATTTTTAAAAAAATTAAAATCTTCTGAAGATGAACCTAAGGAACAGGAAGTCACTGAGCTTGTTGATGACGACGGAACGTGGTTATCATCCGATATTCCTATCCTTTCACCGGCAAGTGCAGGTATTGGTACAAAAACTACCGACCAAATTGTACCAGCAGCAAGAAACCCAAGAGACCCATTGTTACGTGGGTGGTATGGATACTATGGTGAAGGATATGTTAAAGAAACTGATATGTCTAAAGCCTTTGGGTATAAAGATACTATGGATATGGATGCTAAAGAAACTTTGGATTATTTCAAAGATGAATTAGAAATGGATGATGAGTCAGCAGAAAAAAGAGTAGAAGATGAATTTGGTAAAAGTCCCGAAAGAGACAAAAAATCACCATACAAAGATAAAAAAGGTTTTGTAGGAAGACCTATCTTAAAAGAAAAGGAAATTGGTGAGGATGTAATCATGGATAAAAATAAAGATGATGACACAGAAAAAAGAAAAATAAAAGATTTAATCAATCCATTATTATTAAGAAACATTAAATCAATTAAAAAGTTAGCCAAAGAACACGGAATTTCTGTAAAAGAATTGATTCAAATTATAAAAGATGAACAGTAATTTATACAATAGAATTGCAATTATACCTGACTCATTGGTAAAACACCTTAATGATTGTTTTAGTTCAGTTGGTGGTAATCAAAATGTTGAAGGATATAATAGAAACCAACAATTAAGAAAAAGTAAACAAGCAACTTACCAACAAATAAAAAGAATTAAAAGTTGGTTTGACAATTATAATGGTAATAAAGAAGACGCCCCTTTTATTTTAAATGGTGGTGATAGAATGAAGGGTTGGTGTGATGAGGTTTTAAGAGTTTGGAGAGACAATGATAGTAGTGGTAAAAAAATAAAGATGGATGCAGGAATGCAAAACCAATTTATTGATAGTCACACTAAAGACCAACTTATTAAAAACCCTTTAGATAGTCACTCAAAAACAAATAGTGACATAGATGTAAGAGTGGAACAAGAAATAAAATTAATGAATAAACTATATCAAAAAATATTATAATGGCAGTCCAATCAGATAAAATGGATTTTTCGCAACCAAACAATCAATTAAGTATGATTGCAGAAGAACAAAGAAAAAAATTATTTCCAAGAAATGATTTTAATCCTGCAGACCAATATTCATCGGTTCATCCTGACGCAATTGCAGATGGTGATAAAATTGGTAGGGGGACGGGAGGTGAACTTGATATTTACAATCAAGGGGCAGGTACATCTACAGATATTGCAGAAAGAAAAGATGATTTAAAAATAAATAAATTTTCACCAAATAACCCATATTACACAGTATCGTGAAGTTATTAGATAATCTTTCTAAACTTATTCTTGAGGCTGCTAATTTAGACGTGGTTCAAGATAGTATTAGAAATAAAAAGGTAATTACCATTAACTACGACGGTAGAGAGTACGGTAGAGGATTTCGTGATATTGAACCCGTTTGTGTTGGTTATTCTAAAAAAGGTGAGTTAGTATTACGAGCTTGGGAAAGACAAGGTGTGTCACATTCAAAAGTTACAAAAAATAATCCCATACCAGGATGGAGATTTTTTAAATTAGTAAAAATATTGACTTATCAACCTCAAGGTGATAACTTTTATGAAATGAGACCTGATTACAACCCAGACGGTGATAAACTTATGTCGAGTGTAATATTAAATGCAAAATTCGACGATACACAAAATATAGCATAACATGTCAGATTTAATGCAAAAATTAGCAATTTCAAAAAAAATTATGGATGCCCATAGCGGTATTAATAGAGGTTCGGTATCACCCAATCCGGTTTTGGAAAACTTTGAAACTCCAAACGCTTCTTACAATATTCCACAAGAATATATGGGTGAAGTTGCACAACAAAAACCAAACTTTGACCCAACGCAACCGTTAGATGAAAGTAGAATTAAAAATTCAAAATTACCTGATGAAATCAAAAGATTAATGATTGAACAACCAATAGTTCAACCAAGTTCTATGAATGGTGGCTCAGTAATTAGTGATGATATAATTGAAGGAGCACAAAGATTAATGGGTATGAACACAAACACACCTAATCAACAACAACCCATTAAAGAATCAGCAACAACAAAACAATCATCATCTACTTTTAACATGAACGAAATGAAATCTATGATACGTGATGTTGTTAGAGATACTGTTAAAGATGTAGTTAGAGAAGAATTAAAAGAGGCAGGTATGTTGGTTGAATCAACAAGTAATTCAAATGATACATTACAATTTAAAGTAGGTAATCATTTGTTTGTCGGTAAAGTTACAAAGATTAAAAAACTTCAATAAATAAATAATCTTGTATTATCAATCCACTCTCAAAAGGGGTGGATTTTTTATTTGATATATCTTACTTTTAGGTAAAAAGTATCAAATGAATAAAATAAAAGTTTTAGTATTACCATCAGACAAAACGGGAGTGGGTAAATTTAGGAGTGTTGACCCACATGTCTGTTTACAAAATAACCATTCGGACGAATTTCACGTAGATATAGATTATGAACCAAAGGTTAATGATTTAAACTATTGGAAAAACTATGATATCGTACATTTCCACAGAACTATTGGTCACGATTATGAAAACTCAGTTAATCTAATTAAAAAATTAAATTCACTTGGTATTGTTACCATTATGGATTTAGATGACTATTGGTTACCAACAAAAGAGCACCCTGTTCATCAAATGGTAATTCAAACACAATTACATAAAAAAATTATTGAAAACTTAAAGGTTGCGGGTCACGTAACCACCACTACATCATTTTTTGTTAATGAAATATCAAAATTTAATAAGAATGTATATGTGTTACCAAACGCAATCAATCCAAAAGAATCACAGTTTAATGCTAAAACAGAACCTTCAGATAAATTAAGATTTGGATGGTTAGGTGGTTCATCCCACTTACATGACCTTAAACTTTTAGATGGAACTATTAATAAATTATCACCACTAAAAGATAAATTTAGTATGTATCTTTGTGGGTTTGATATCAGAGGAACTGTTACAGAAATTAATCAACAAACAGGTGAACAAAAACAAAGAGATATTAAACCTGAAGAAACGGTTTGGGCTCGTTATGAAGAAATATTCACTGACAATTACAAAATGGTTGATGAAAAACATAAAGAATATTTAATGAAATTTACACAAGAAGAATACGTTTCTAATGTAATTCCATTTTATAATCGTGTTTGGACAAAACCTGTGACAAGTTATGCCAATAATTACAAATGGTTTGATGTATCTTTAGCACCAATTAAAAATCACGTTTTTAACAGAGTTAAATCACAACTTAAAGTTATTGAAGCGGGATTTTATAAAAAAGCAATTATCGCGTCTAATGTTGGTCCATATACCATTGATTTAAAACACGCAATGAAAAATGGTGAATTTACAGACGGTAATGGTTTATTAGTTGATGAAGCAAGAAGTCATAGTGATTGGGCAAAATATATGAAAAAATTAATTGATAATCCTAATTGGGCTTACGATTTAGGTCAAAGATTATATGAAACAGTTAAAGACACATATGATTTAAATAAAGTAACAAAAGATAGAGCTGAACTATACAAATCCTTAATAAAATGATAAACATACCGATTAACAAAATTTTATTCCTTGACATTGAAACCGTTGGTCTATGTAAAGACTGGCGCTCATGTCAACAAAGTCATCCTAAAATCGCAGAACAATTTGTTAAATACTTTGATTGGTTTTTGAAAAGATTCCCCGAAGACAATGTTGAGACAAATGGTCTTGAAGAAGAAATGCAAAAAATGGACGATGTATACGCCAAAAGAACCGCATTAGTTCCTGAGTTTGCAAAAATAGTTTGTGTCTCTATGGCATTTGTTTTAGAAAATGGTGAGATTAAAAAGCAAACTTTTTCTAATGATGACGAACATAAGTTGTTATTAGAAGTAAGAGACCTTTTGAATAGATGTCATAAATTAGATTTTTATCTTTGTGGACATAACCTTAAAAACTTTGATATTCCTATGTTGGCAAAACGCATGATTATCAACGGGATTATGCCGTCAAAGATTCTTCCCTCATACGACACAAAACCTTGGGAAGTAAAAGCAATTGACACAAAAGAAATTTGGCAATATGGTGCATACACCGCAATTGGTTCATTAGATTTAATGTGTACGTGTTTAGATATACCAACACCTAAAGATGGCCCAATTAACGGAGGAATGGTTCACGAAGCGTATTGGAACCATAACAGGCTACAAGAAATTGCAGAATATTGTGAAAAAGATGTGGACGTATTAATAAACGCAATTTTACAATTAAAATCTTTAAAATAATGTTTGATAAAATAAGAGAAGCAAAAGACCAATTTAAAATGTTAAAAGAACTACAATCCAAATTAGGAAATGTAGATATGAATAACCCATCTGAATTTTTAAAATCAATGGGAGTTAATCTTGATGATTTGAATAGTCATTTTGAAAATTTACATCAGGAGCAAGAAGTTGAATATGCTAAAGTTACATTAAACTTTGTTAATAACTCCGATAATGAAAATCCTTCTTACGCTTACCCATCAGATTCGGGATTTGATTTAAGAGCATCTGAAGAAGTTTGGGTTCAACCTAATTCAAGAGCATTAATCCCAACAGGAATAAGATTAGATATTGGTGAAAACTATGAAGTTCAAGTTAGGTCTAAAAGTGGTTTAGCATTAAACCAAGGACTGTTTGTTTTAAATTCACCAGGAACTGTTGATAGTGGTTATCAAGGTGAAATTAAAGTTATACTTTTTAACACCACAAACGAAAGGGTAAAAATAGAAAAGGGTCAAAAAGTTGCTCAGGCGGTTCTTTGTCCTGTAATTGGTGGAAGATGGGTAGACTTAGTTAAAGTTTCAGAAATCAAAGAAAAAGATAGAAATAGTAACGGTTTCGGGTCTACGGGGTTATAATATGTATGATTTTTTAATTGTAGGTTCAGGGTTTTTTGGTTCAATATGTGCCTACGAATTAAATAAAAAAGGACATAAAGTATGTGTAATAGATAAAAGAGACCATATTGGTGGTAATTGTTATACATCAAATAGAGATGGTATTAATGTTCACGAATATGGTCCGCATATCTTTCATACTTCAAATGAAAAGGTTTGGGATTGGATAAATCAATTCACATTATTTAATAATTTTACATATAGACCTGTGGCAAATTATAAAGGTGAAACTTATTCATTACCTTTTAACATGTGGACATTTTCTAAAATATATAATCTTACACACCCACACGAGTTACTTGAACTTTTAAAAAAACATAATAATTCTAACCCTAAAAATTTAGAGGAGTGTGCAATAAGTTTAGTCGGTAAAAAATGTTACAAAAAACTTATTAAGGGGTATACTGAGAAACAGTGGATGAAATCCGCAAAACAATTACCAAAAGAAATAATTGAAAGGTTGCCAGTAAGATTAACTTACGATAACAATTACTTTAACGACAAATACCAAGGTATCCCTGTCGAAGGTTATACTAAAATATTTGAAAAATTATTAGAGGGTATCGACGTTAAGTTAAGTACCGACTTCTTTACTGACAAATTACCAAAATATAAAAATGTAATTTACACGGGACCAATAGATAAATATTTTAACTATCAATATGGTCATTTAGAATATAAAACTGTGAGGTTTGAACACTCAAAGTTAGATATGAAAAACTATCAAGGGACCGCAGTAATGAATTATACAGAAAAGAAAGTCCCTAAAACCAGAACAATAGAACACAAACATTTTGAAAACTCAAATTCAGAATTTACGTGGGTTAGTGATGAATTTCCAACAGAGTATAAACCTGAAATCACAGACCCGTATTATCCTGTAAATGATGAAACAAATAATAAAATATACGAACAATATAAAAACCTTTCCATTAAGGAAAAAAATGTTTATTTTGGAGGTAGATTAGCCGAATACAAATATTACGATATGGATAAAGTAATATTATCGGCTTTAAATTTTGTAGAACAATTTTAATGATTACAATAGGATTTTCAACTAGAAAAATTGATGATAGTTTTGTTGAGCTATTAAAAAAATCGTGTGGAGTATCAAACCCTCAAATAATCCCAATAGAAAATGAAGGTAAATATTCATTACCCGAAGCTTACAATATGATTTTAGAACAAGCAACAAATGATATTGTTGTGTTGTGTCATGACGACATTTATTTTGATAGTAAAAATTGGGGTAGTAAAATATTAAAACATTTTAAAAGAAATCCTGAGTATGGAATTTTAGGTCTTGCGGGGTCAACACAACTACCTGAGTCCGCAAAATGGTGGGAAGACTTTTCAAAAATGAAAGGTATTGTAAATCACGAACACGAAGGTAAAAAATGGGAATCAAAATATTCGGCAAGTTTAGGTAACCAAATTGATGATGTTGTTTTAGTTGATGGTCTTTTTATCGTCTTAAATAAGAAAAACATTAAACAAACATTTAATGAAGAAATAAAAGGGTTTCACTTTTATGATGTTGATTTTTCATTTAGAAACTTTATTGAAGATGTGAAAATTGGCATTATCTACGATGTTAGAGTAACCCATAAATCAATAGGTCAAACAAATGAACAATGGGAACAAAATAGAATAGTTTTTGCAGAAAAACACAAAGACCTTCTTCCTGTTAAAATTAAAAGAAACCTCACTTTAAACTCACCAATTAAAGTATTGTTATCATCTTTATTCTTCAAAACTTTTACTGGTTCTGAAATGTATGTTTATGAATTAGCAAGAGGACTTAAAAGTTTAAACTGTGACGTTACAGTTCTTTCAGATATTGATGGGCCCTTATCAAAAATTGCAAATCAACAAGGAATTAAAACGTTACCATTTTCTAATCCACCAGGGTATAAGTTAGGTGATGGTAAGTGGGGATTTAACACACCACAAGGTGTAGTTACAAGTCAACCAAATATGATGTATAAAATGTCAGATGTTAATTTTGATATAGCTCACGTTCAACACAATCCAATATCAAAACAAGTATGTGACATGTATCCAAACATACCAAAAATTTCAACAATACACTCCGAAGTAATTGAGTTAGAAAACCCTTATATCCACAACTCAATTAAAAAATATATCTGTATTCGACCTGAAATTCAAAAACATGTTGTTGATAATTTTAATGTTGTTGAATCTGACACTGAAGTTATTTATAACCCAATTGATACAAAAAGATTTAACACTAATAATACAAAAAATTACCCTTACGTTTTATTTGTTGGTACAATTGATTACCTAAGAGAAAAAACAATTAGGGATTTAGTTGAATATTCAAAATCAATCAATAAAGAATTGTGGTTGGTTGGGGAAAACAAATCGAATTACTTACCAGAATTATTAGAGTTCTCCCATGTTAAACATTTTTCAGCAACTAACAAAGTTGAAGAATATGTTAAAAACTGTAGTGAAACTGCCGGTATCCTTTTAGGAAGAACGACAATAGAGGGTTGGTTATGTGGGAAACCTGGTTGGATATATAATGTTAATAATTCGGGCGAAATAATTAGTAAAGAAAAATATAAAGTACCTTCTGACGTATTAAAATTTGATTCCTTAGAAGTTGCAAAAAAAATAAAAGAAGAATATATTAAAATTTTAAATGATTAAAGTTGTTAGTTGTTTTTGGAATGCCGAGAACTATATTGAAAAATGCATTAATTCTGTTAAAAATCAAATACATAAAAATTTTAAAATGTATTTGGTTGATGATGTTTCCACAGATAAGACTGTAGAAATTATAAAAAAATTAATTAATGGTGATGAAAGGTTTATATTAATAGAGAATAATATAAAAAAATATAAACTAAAAAATATGGATGATTTATTAATGGATGAATCTTTATTTGATGATGAAGACATTGTAATCGAACTAGATGGTGACGATTGGTTATACGATGAAAAAGTCTTAGGGTTTATTAATGACAAATATGAAAAAAATAAAAACTTATGGTTAACTAACGGCAGTTTTGTTTATTCAAATGGTAGGATTGGTTTTTCAAATGGGGTAAACTATAAAACAATCAGAACAGATTTATTCACATTTTCACATTTAAGGACTTGGAAAGTTCATCTTTGGCGTAATATTGATGAGTCATCATTTACTGATGAAAACGGAGAATACTTTAAAGCCGCACCAGATGTTGCTTATTCATATCCCATGATTGAAATGTGTGGTGATAAACATTATGAATTTATACCTGAAATTCTTTTAGTTTATAATGAAGAAAACCCACATAATGAACACAAACAAAATGCAAGAGCAGGTCAAATGGAACAACAAAGATGTGCAAACATAATAAGAAACTTAAAAAAATATAAACCACTATAGTATGGAAATTTTTTATTCAACCGCCTATTTGATGGGTGGATTAGGTAATCAAATGTTTCAAATCGCACACGCGGTTTGTCAAGGATTAAAAAATAATAAACAAAGTATTTTTGAACCTGTGGCATATACCCCAATGTCACAATCTAAACAAACTATTAATTATGTTGACAACATTTTTAAAAATGTAAAATTTGTCGATAAAATAATTAACAAAAAAAGGGTTTCAGAAGAAACGTGGAACAACCCAAATTTAAATTTTTCTTGGGATAGTAATATAGAATTTTATGGATATTACCAAAGCTCAAAGAATTTTTTTGGGTATGACGAATACTTAAAAGAAATGTTCGGTCCCGATAATAATTTTATTGCAAAAATAAAATCTTTGTACCCAAATTTTAAAAATCAAAAATCAACTTCAATACACATTAGACGAGGCGATTATCTAACCATTAATGATATATTACCTTCAGTTGATGTGAGTTATATAAACCATTGTATCAATCTTTTGGATGAAATAACTGATGTGTTTTATGTTTTTAGTGATGATATCAACTGGGCTAAAAATAATATTAATTCTTCTAAAGCAATTTTTGTTAACCAATTAGAAGATTATGAAGATTTATGGATGATGAGTTTGTGTGAAAATAACATCATATCAAACTCCACATTTTCATGGTGGTCGGCTTTTTTAAATAAAAATGAAAATAAAAAAGTTTTATGCCCAAGCATTTGGTTTGGACCTAACGGGTTTCAAGATTATGATAATATATACCTTAATGAATGGATTAGAGTAAATGTTGATTACGATAATGGGTATTTAATGAAAAAAAGAAACGACACAATTAATCTAGTAGACTCAACATTTTCACATTCAAAAATAGGATATTGTAGCGACTACCAAGACTCATTGTTTTTTAAATGGAGAAGAGAAAATTTTAATAAAAATGGTGAAGATTATGTTGTTTATACAGACGCCAGATTAAATGAGGTATCAAATAATAATAATTCAATCGCATGGTTAATTGAGCCAAAAGAAATCGCATCTTATACTTATGATTTTATAGTGAATAACAATAATAAATTTAAAAAGGTATTCACACACGAAAAAACACTTTTAGATAAAGGTGAAAATTATGAATTACTACCATTTGGGTGTTGCTGGATAAAACCTGAAGACCAAAAAATTCACACTAAATCAAAAACATTAAGTATTATATCATCAAACAAAACGCAAACGGATGGACATAGATTTAGACACGATATTATTAATTCATTAAAAAGTAAAATAGATGTATATGGTAGGACTTATAACCCAATAGATTATAAACTTGATGGATTAAAAGATTATAAATTTCATATTGTGGTGGAAAATACTAAAAGAGATTATTGGTTTACGGAAAAACTAATTGATTGTTTTGTTACCGGCACCGTTCCTATTTATTGGGGGTGTCCATCAATTGGTGATTTTTTTAACACTGATGGAATGATTATTTTTAATACGTTATCCGAGTTAGAATCCATAGTAAATAATCTAACAAATGACGATTATTTGTCTCGTATGAAGTTTATTCAAGAAAACTTTATAAGTGCTAAAAGGTATCTTTTACCTGATGACGTGATTTATCGTAAATTAACTTTACATATATAACAAAAAAAACTAAAATTAAATTATAAAAAAATATAATATGGCACACATAGACTTTGAAAACATTGAAAAGAAGTTTGAGGAAACTTTAGAAACCGAAAAATATAAGGAATTTTTTAAAAAATTTTACGAGGCGGATGAAATTTTCGTGGTCGCAAATGGAGGTCTGTGGGCGGTAGGTAACCATGCTTCTGATGACTGTAACAGACTATTTGCAAAGGCAGGTATTGGAAAGTTTGTACATTCATTAGATAGCCAATGCTTGTTAACATCAGTTGCAAATGACTATGGATACAACAATGCTTTTATAAAATGGCTAGACTTACATAAAAAAAGATTAGGTAAAGGTAAAAAAATATTAATACTTGGATTATCATGTTCAGGGTCATCTAAAAACGTAATTTCAGCTCTTCATTGGGCAGTACAAAATGGTTATGAATCTGCCTTGATTTCGGGACAATCCTCAAATATTTTACCAGATAATATAACTGAAGTATGTTTGAATACCAAATATTTTCACACAACCGAAGTATTAACTCTTATCATTTTTTACGAATTAATTCATTCATGTGGAGCAAATTGCCCAACAATCAAAGATGAAATTGTTAGAAAAAGTGTCACACAACCATTATCAAGACCTTTAGATGAATAAAAAAAAAGTTTTAATAACAGGAGGCACTAGAGGTATTGGTAAATCGGTGGCCGAAATATTCTATAAAAATAACTTCACCGTCTACATCACAGGAACAAATGAAATTGAAATTCCAAATTATGTAGACGGTTTTTTTGTTGTTGATTTTTCGAATAAAACATCCACTAATGAATTTATTGAAAAAATATCAGATTTAAGTTTTGATGTTTTAGTTAATAATGCCGGTATCAATATCATTAAACCAATGACGGACGTAACTGATGGTGATTTTGATAAGATACTGAATGTGAATGTAAAGTCACCTTATTTTTTAACAAAAGAAATTCTGAAAAATATGAAAGAAGGGGGTAAAATAATAAACATATCTTCAATTTTCGGATACGTTTCTAAAGAATTTCGTTCACTCTATACTACAACAAAATATGCAATAAATGGTTTAACAAAATCAACGTCTATTGAATTTTCAGGCAAAGGAATTTTAATTAATAGTGTCTTACCTGGTTTTACAGAAACAGAACTTACATTTAAATCATTAAATGAAGAGGAACTACATAAGATGAAAGAAAATATACCACTTAAAAGACTCGCTAAACCTAATGAAATCGCAGAATTAGTGTATTTTTTGGGTTCGGATAAAAATACATACATTACGGGTCAAACCATAATAATTGACGGGGGATTTACATCAAAATGAAAATAAAATCATCAAACCATAATTACGAAATAAAATTTTGTAATAGTACAGAATACATTAAAGAAATATATGAAAGTGGGGATATTATAATCTACGACTCAAATCTTAATATCGAAATTGAGTCGGTAGTAAAATACAAAATTAATGTTTCTGAAAAAGAGAAAGAATTTGAGAATCTCTCAAAAGTTATAAAATTCATGTCGGATAATAACTTTAAAAAAACTAATAAGTTAATCGCATTTGGTGGTGGGGTAATACAAGACATTTGTGGATTCATATCGTCTATATATCACAGAGGTATAGATTGGATTTTTATCCCTTCTACCTTGATTTCACAGGGGGATAGTTGCATCGGAGGAAAAACCTCTATAAACTTCGGTAAATATAAAAATCAGCTAGGTAATATATACCCACCTATTCAAATCTGTATTGATGTAAATTTACTTCATACACTACCTAAAGAACATATAAACTCAGGTTTAGGTGAAATGTTACATTATTTTATATTTTCGTCAAAAAAAGATTTTTTATTTTTTAATGAAAATTTAGAAAATAATAATTACTTAAATATTATTCACAAATCTTTAGAAATAAAAAAAACGGTTGTTGAGATTGATGAAAAAGAAAATGGAATACGAAAATTATTCAACTATGGTCACACTTTTGGACACGCCATAGAATCTATTAGTGAATACAAAATACCTCATGGGGTTGCAGTTGCTATGGGTATGGACATTAGTAATTTTATTTCTTTCAAGTTAGGACTTCTTTCTGAGGAAATTTACTTAGACATTAAAAAAACAATAAAAAAAATAACAAATGAGTTTAAATGTAGTGACGTTGATAAATTGTATGAGATAATTAAAACAGATAAGAAAAATACAAATACTCACATCAAACCAATTTTGTGTAAAGGGTATGGTAACTTAGTTCAACATTCGTTTACTTACAATGGTGAATTGTTATTTTTGTTAAAACAATATTTTAAATATGAATAAATGGGTTTCATCATCCCTAACACCTGAATTACAGATGAAAATGTATTCAGAATACATTGGCGGGGATACTTTTGTTGAGTACACAAAAGATGAGAATTTAGCAAAATTAATTAACAATAAAAAACTTGCATTAGTGGGACCATCAACCAATTTGGAAGGTTCTAACATGGGTGGGTTTATAGATTCGCATGACATAGTAGTAAGACCAGGTCAATTAAATTATTTACCGGAAGACAAAAAAAACGACTATGGTAGTAGGATAGATATTGTAACACATTCATTTAATATATGGGAGAGAGAATTGGCTTTAAAAAATATTGATTTTATTAAAACAAGAACTTATGTGGTGGGGACAATGGTTCATATAGACCATAAAATAATGTATGAAAATTTTATGGATGAATTAAACAAAAATGATGTAAAATTTCATAAACCAGATGATAGATACATTTATAAACTTTTTTACGATGTAGGAACAACACCAAATTGTGGATTAGCTAGTCTATTAATATTATTAAATTACGACATAGAATCAATTTATATAACAGGTATGGATTTTTACAATATGGGTAAATATGGTAAAGTTTACAGGGACGACTATTTTGATAATGTTACTCAAAATTCTCATGGTTATCTTTCTTATAATAATGAAAAAATTATTAACGCCAAACAAGCCAGATTTGATTTACACGACCAAAAAACTCAAATTGAATTTTTAAAAAATTTAGTATTACAAGATAAAAGAATAATTTTAGATGAATACCTAAAAAATAATTTATAATGAAAAAAATTGTTGCAATGATACCCGTTAGGTTGGGTAGTAAAAGAATACCTAAAAAAAATTTAAGGTTAATAAATGGAAAACCGTTAATTAGTTATATTATTGAATCGGCAATTAAGTCAGAAGTATTTGATGAAATATATATTAATTCCGAATCAGAAGAATTTATTCCAATAGCAAAAGAATATGGAATTAAATTCTACAAAAGACCTGAATCATTATCTACGGATTCGGCAACTAATGATGATTTTGCCTTAGATTTTATGAATAATGTTAAATGTGATACATTAATTCAGTTACTAGCAACATCACCATTTATAACGGATATCGAGATACGAGATTTTGTTAATCAAATGATTGATAAAAAATATGATACACAAATATTAGTAAAGAATGAGCAAATTGAATGTTTGTATAACAATCAACCAATTAATTTCATTCAAAAGGGTCAAACATTACCATCACAATTATTAAAACCAATACAAGTATACGCATGTGGTATAATGGGTTGGGATGTTGAAAACTTCAAAGACAATATGAAAAGGTTTGGTTCTGCATATCATGGTGGTGACGGTAACATTGGGACATTCACCATAAAAGGTTATTCAACCATAGATATCGATAATGAGGAAGATTTTCAATTAGCGGAATCAATAATTAGTTCATTTAATGTAAAAAAAGAAAAGGAATATTATAAATCCTCAACTCTCCACAAGGAATCCGATGTTCCATCCATATTATTGAAAGATGGTGTTGAAGATAATAATTTTGATTTTGAAAATTTAGAGATTTCAAATTTAATAGACATAATATCAAAAAAAAATATGACTAAATCTTGGAGTCACAGAGTAATTAACAGTGAAAGTAATTCTGCAACATTAATATGTCAGCTTCCTGGTGAAGGTAATAGACGACATTATCATAATAATTGGAATGAATGGTGGTTTATTATTGACGGTGAATGGGATTTTGAAATCGAAGGTAAAGTAAAAAAAATAGTAAAAAATGATATAGTGTTTATAGAAAAAAATAAAGTACATAAAATCACATCTTCAGGTAATAAACCCGCAATTAGACTTGCGGTAAGTAGAGCAGATGTAGACCATATATACGTATAAAAATGGAAATAACTAAAGACATAATAGACCAAAAAAAAAATTGGCAGGGGAATGTAATAAAACGTTTTGACGAAATACGTGCAGATGTGTCATGGTCACCATTTGAACGTAATTATGAAAAATTAAAAAATGAATTAATATTACCTTTATCTAAAAATAAAGTTGTTTTGGAGATTGGGTGTCATTTAGGTAGGTGGACCAGAGATTTAGTAGACGCAAAAAAAATAATTGGCGTTGACTTATATGATGAATCAGGACTCTATATAAAAAGAGAATTTCCAGAATTAAAAAATTTTGAATTTTATAAAACCTTAGGTAATGAGTTAAATTGTGCATCCGACGAATCGATTGATTTTATATTTTGTATTGATAGTTTAACAAGAACGTCTGTAACAACAATTAATGCGTATTTACGTGAAATAAGTAGAGTTATAAAAAATGACGGAGTTGCGTTATTACATATACCATCAAACGACTCTAAACTATCATTACAATATGGATTTACAAGTATTGAGGCTGAAGATATAAAAAAATATTGTTTAGACTTAGGTTTTAAACAAATTGAAATTAGTGACGCTTACATTTACCATGGCGTTTTATTAAAAATAAGTAAAAAATGAATAAAGAAAAAGTTGCGTTTATTATAGGTACAGGACCTAGTCTAAATAAAATTGATATTAAAAAACTGAAAGGGTTTCCATCAATAACATTTAATAGGGCATATCTTGCATTTGAAGAGTGGGGTTTTGACCCTAAATATTATTTAGCAATTGATGGGAATGATATACGTTCAATTTATAAAGACATTAATAATTTAACCAAAAATAGCAACATAGAAAAAATGTTTTTAGTTAAACTTAATGACAATCAACTACATGAGCCATCTGATTTTCAAGATTTTGATTTTAAATCTAATGATGAAATTTATTGTGAATCTGAAAAAATATTTCTTATGCATAATATTGGTGGTACCACAATACCACAAATAAATGATTTTGATATTAATGGTCAAGATATAAAAACAACATTTGTAAGTAATGCTGGTTTTATGGGTTTAAAAATGTTATACATGTTAGGGTATCGTAAAATTTATCTTTTAGGTATGGATGCCAGATATAAAGATGATACATCTTTTAGGGACGTAAAAATTAAAGGAAGACAATATACAGCAACAGAAGACAATGATGTAAATCATTTTAGGGGTGATTACTTTGGTAAAAATATTACCTTTGGCAAACCAAACGAATCTGAAATAATAGGTATATGGAAAAATTTTATGTCTAATATTAAAAATTATCCAGATTTAGAAATATTTTCTTGTAGTGAAAATTCAAACTTAAATGATTTTATAAAATATGTAGAGTTTGATGAAATTATAAGAGATTTAAGTAAGGTTGATTAATAATAATTTCATAGAAAATTTGTAATTTATGGATATATCTAAATCAGGAATAGAACTTAATATAAAAAAAAGTAAAGATTTTTATCTTTATGATAACATTACTTCATCTTATTTTTTGGATTTAATGTCAATGTATTCTTCATTACCCGTTGGATACAACCCAAAGATTTTCAAGAATAAAAATTTCAAAAAAGAAATTTTAGAATACTCTTCGGTCAAAGTCACTAACTGTGAATATCAAACTAAAGAAAGAAAAAAATTTGAGAATAAGTTTATAGATTTTGCAGGTCTTGGTAAATATGATTTTGTTCATTTTGCTTCCACAGGGGCCATTGCGGTTGAAATGGCTATTAAAGCTGCGATTGATTCCTCAAACAAAAAAGATGGGATTGTTGTTTATTTTAAAAAAAGTTTTCATGGTGTTTTAGGGTATTCAAATTTTATAACAGATAGAGTTGGCCCCGTAGAACAAAGACTAACAGGATTTATTAATATTGATGAATGGATTGGGATTGATAATTTAATAGAACTTGAGGAACTTATAAAAAATAATACTAACATTTCTTGTTTAATAATAGAACCGATAAGATGCACACAGGGAGACCTTTACTACGGAAAAAATGAATTAAAGTCTATTTTTGAATTGTGCAAAAAAAATAAAATAATTACAATCTCTGATGAGATACAAACAGGTTTTGGTAGTACGGGTGATGTGTGGTATACTAATACAATGGCAGATATTATTGTTTTTGGTAAAAAGTCCCAAGTTTCAGGATTTTTAACCACTTCTGAATTAGGAAACAAACTTAATCCTTTAAGATATTGTGTTACTTGGGATGGTGATGTTATTGATATGATAAGATGTAAACATATTATTGATTATATTAAAGAAAAAAACCTATTAGATAAAGTTAAAAATAATGGTTATTATTTTATTAAAAAATTAAAAAGTATTGATGGTATTAGTAATGTAAGAGGTGAAGGGTTTATTATTGCATTTGATTTAGATAATGAAAAAATCAGAAACAATTTTTATAATAATTGTTTAAAAAATAAAATTCTTGTGAATTTAACTGGTGAAAAATCAATAAGATTAAGACCATCTTTAAATTTTAGTAAAAAATACATAAACGAATCCATAGAAAAAATAAAATTTAGTTTGAAAGGCTAATGAAATAAATATGAGTATACAGAATCAACATGGTAAAATTTTAATCACCGGAGGCTCGGGATTGGTGGGTAAATATTTAAAAAAAATTTTACCCGATGCAATTTATATATCGTCTAAAGATTACGATTTAACAACTGAAGATGGTGTTAGAAGAATGTTTTTAAAACATAAACCAAATGTAGTTGTTCATTTAGCTGCAAGAGTGGGGGGTATAATTGATAATATTAATCATCCTGCTGAATATTTCACGCAGAATGTATTAATGAATACATTGTTAGTAGAATACTCTAGAATTTTTGGAGTAAAAAAATTCATAGGTATTTTGAGCACTTGCATTTACCCCGATGTCGCAAAAAAATACCCAATGGATGAATCTATGTTACACGATGGACCGCCAACGATAACAAATTTCTCATACGGATATTCTAAACGTTCAATGGGGGCACAAATAGACGCATACAATCTTCAGTATAATTTAAATTACCAATATTTAATTCCTTGTAACTTATATGGTATTGAAGATAAAGATGACGAAAATAAAAGTCATTTTTTAGCCTCGTTAATCAAAAAAATTAATTACGCAAAAAATAACAATTCAGATGAGATTACTCTTTTTGGTGATGGGACACCATTAAGACAATTTATGTATGCCGGTGATTTTGCAGAAATAATTAAACAGACAATTGAAAAAGACGTAACTGAAAGCTTTAATGTTGCAACAGAAGAAAACCTTTCAATTAAACAAATGGCTGAAATTGCGTTAGATGTAACCAATAGTAAAAATATAAAAATTGAATGGGATATAACCAAACCAAACGGTCAATTTAGAAAGGACGTTTCAATAGATAAATTTAAAAATTTGTTTCCAAATTTTGAATTCACACCTTTAAGTGAAGGTATAAAATTAGTATATAATTCATATTATGATAAAGTTAGTTAAAGATACAATCGATAAAAATGACATCAATAAATTAATCGAATGGTTAAATCAAGACGAAATACCAAGACTCACAAAAGGGGATTTAACTTGGGAATTAGAATCTAAATGGGCCAAAAAAATTGGTACAAAATATTCGGTATATGTTAATTCCGGGTCGTCAGCAATTCTTTTAGCGTTAGCGGCATTATTACACACAGGTAAATTAAAAAACAATAAAGTTGTTGTTCCAGGTTTAAGTTGGGCTACCGACGTTAGTTCCCCAATGTTATTAGGTATGGAACCAATACTTTGTGACTCTAACTTAGAAGACCTGTCTTGCGATTTAGAACATTTGGAAGAGTTGTTTAAAACAAATGACCCATCTTGTATGATTTTAGTTTCACCATTAGGTTTAGTCCCTAACATGGAAAAAGTAATTTCATTGTGTGAAAAATATAATGTAATTCTATTGGAGGATGTTTGTGAAAGTATGGGGTCAAAATATCAAGGAAAGTATTTAGGTTCTTTTGGGTTCGCATCATTCTTCTCAATGTATTTTGGACATCACTTAAGTACGATTGAAGGTGGGTTCATAAATACAAACGATGAGGATTTTTATTACTCATTATTAATGATGAGAAGTCACGGTTGGGATAGAGACTTACCTACTCACATACAAGAAAAATTAAGAGAAGAAAATAACGTAAGTGAGTTTGATTCTTTATATACTTTTTATTTACCGGGTTTTAATTTAAGAGCAACGGATTTACAAGCATTCATTGGTTTAATGGCTATTGATAAATTAGATGGATATAGTGAAAAAAGAAATGAAAATTTCAAAAAGTATAAATCACTAATTGGTGATAATAAAATTATGGTTGACGAAAACAACGGAGATTTTGTATCAAACTTTGCTTACCCAATCATTAATGAAAGAAGAAATGAAATAGTTAATAAACTATTAGAAAAGAATATTGAAGTAAGGCCTTTAATTGCGGGAGATATGTCAAAAAAACCAATGTGGGTAAAAAAATATGGACCTGTTGAATTAAAAAATTGTGAATTAATAAACAAGTTTGGGTTCTATATACCAAACCATCAAGGATTGACTTTTGATGAAATCCAAACTATCGTATCAATAATTAACGAATGAAAAAAGTAGCACTTATAACAGGAATAAACGGACAGGATGGTTCTTATCTTGCAGAACTCCTTTTAGAAAAAGGATATGAAGTTCACGGAACACTAAAAAGAAATTCAGTATCAGAAAATCAAACAAGTAGATTGGATAATGTATTTGATAAATTACATTTACACTATGCGGACTTAACTGATTTGTCTTCACTTACAAGAGTAATTCAAGAAGTTAAACCAGTTGAGATTTATAATTTGGCAGCTCAATCTCACGTAAGGATATCTTTTGACCAACCAATCTATACTGCTAACGTAACAGGTCTTGGAACTCTTAATTTATTGGAGTCAGTAAAACTATTAAACAAAGATATTAAAATTTACCAAGCTTCTTCATCTGAAATGTTTGGTAACACTATTGATGAGGATGGTTATCAAAGAGAAACAACACCTATGAATCCAGTATCACCTTATGGATGTGCTAAAGTATTTTCATACAATATTTGTCGAAACTATCGTAATTCATATGGAATGAAAATATGGAATGGTATTTTGTTTAACCACGAGTCACCAAGAAGAGGAACTAACTTTGTAACAAATAAAGTGGTTAAGGCTGCGGTTAGAATTAGTTTAGGTTTACAAGAAAAATTAAATATTGGTAATTTAGATGCCACAAGAGATTGGGGACACGCTAAAGATTATGTTGAAGCAATGTGGTTGATGTTACAATCAGATAAACCTGAAGACTATGTTTGTTCTACAGGAATATCACATTCAGTACAAGACTTATGTAGTTACGTATTTAGTTCATTAGGGTTAGATTATAGTGAACACATAGTAATTGATGAGAAGCATTTCAGACCTGAAGAGTTATATAATTTAAAAGGAGATTCATCAAAATTAAGAGATGAATTAAATTGGAATCCAAAATATACTTTTGAATCTATGTTAGATGAGATGATTGAGTATTGGATGGATTACTATAAAAATAAATAAATAATTAAATGACAAGAAAAAAAATAACTCAAGCAGAAGAACCAGTAATACCTAAAACAATCACAAAAAAGGATTACATTAATTCAGTTATTAAAAGAAAACAAAAAAATAAATTCTTATCGGATAATCAAAAAGAGTATTATGACATATTAATGTCTAATCAAATTACGATATGTTCAGGTCCTGCGGGTGTTGGTAAAAGTTTTATTTCCATGAGAGCTGCGGTTGACCTTTTAATGGACCCTAATAATTCTTATGAAAAACTAATCATTGTTAGGCCCGCAGTTGAAGCAGAGGAAAAACTTGGTTCACTACCTGGTAACTTAGAAGAAAAATTAGACCCATACATTTTTCCTTCATATTACCTATTAAATAAAATTATTGGTAAAGAAGCTAGAGAAAAACTTAAAGAAGCTGAAATAATTGAGGTATTTGCGTTAGCATATATGAGAGGTATGAATATCGATAATTCCATTCTAATTTTTGAAGAAGCTCAAAACGCAACTCCAAATCAAATGAAATTACTATTGACAAGAATAGGGTTTAATAGTAAGTTCTTTATATCTGGTGATTTAGAACAAACCGACAGATATAAAGATAAGAAACAATCGGGATTGTACGATGCGTTACAAAGATTCCAAAACATTTCAGATGTGGGTGTTTATGATTTTAGAAATGCTAAAAATGTAAGAAACCCACTAATAAGTAAAATATTAGAAAAATACGATGAAGAGAATAGGAATTGAGGTTAATGGTGTTTTAAGAGACACTTTTGGTAAGTTTAGACAATTATATGAAAAACATATGATTGAAAACTATGAGTCTGAAAATGCAAATCAAACATTTACCATGGATATGTC
>JACCDP010384070.1_pt1 | contig 21101 bp, 17 predicted proteins | sample 7445841 | NCBI WGS metagenome assembly JACCDP01 (sample SAMN15323441, study PRJNA562643) | freshwater metagenome | isolation source: river surface water | place: USA:Blue River Watershed | collected 2017-08-17
CCTCGTCCACGTCGGAAGGGAGTGCTTTGCAGTCTGAGGCTCAGACGGCGTCAGAGTGTTGCTCGGTGTGGCCGCGGCTGCAGCCGCGGAAAATTCACGACGTCGGCCTTCGTGGGCTTCATTGCACGGCTTTCGGAGGGCGTGGGGAGACGAGGCAAGATGCCTCGTCCACGTCGGCCATGACGGGTGCGCGCGGCCGGACGATCCTTTTCGGCGACTCGGCGGGTGGACCCCGGTATTTCAGTTCTGTCCGAAGCACGCGCACTGCGACCCGCATGGGGCTGCCGGCGGCGAGGCTTTCTGCGCGATGAATCCGTAGCCGCCGGCGATCACGCGGCGCACCGGCTCGCCGGTCTCGGGATGCCGGGTGAGCGGCGCATCGTGCATCGACTGCCTCACCTCGAAGCGGCGGGGCTCGGCGCCGGTCTTTTCGGGAACCGTCTCGTAAACGTAGGTGGTCATGTTGAAGCGACTGGCACTGTGCCGCGCGGGTGCATCCGGGCAAGAGTGGGTCGGCGTGTGCCCTGTGCAGCTCAAGCCCCCGCAGGGCGGAACGCCTTCATCACCGCCGCATTTGTCTCGAGGCGTGGGCCGCCGACCAGGTCGACGCAATAGGGGATCGCGGGAAACACCGCCTCGAGGTTCTCGCGGATGGCCTTGGGGCGGCCCGGAAGGTTCACGATTAGCGTCCGCCCCCGGATGCCGGCGGTCTGCCGAGACAGGATCGCGGTGGGCACGTATTTCAGCGACGTGGCGCGCATCAGCTCGCCGAAACCCGGCAGGAGCTTCTCGCACACGGCCTCGGTCGCTTCGGGCGTCACGTCGCGCGCCGCCGGCCCCGTGCCCCCGGTCGTCACGACAAGGCAGCAGCCCGAATCGTCCGCTAGTCGGCGTAGTTCGGATTCAATCACGGCCTGCTCGTCGGGGATCACGCGGTAATCCGTTTCGAAAGGCGTGGTCAGCCACTCGCGGAGCAACGCCACGCAGGCCTTGCCCGGGGTGTCCTCGTAAACGCCGGCGCTGGCGCGGTCGGAGATGTTCAGGACGCCGATGCGGACGGGGGACGACATGGGAAAGAGGAAGGCTGGTGGCCGGAAACGAGGCGAGCTTCAGGTGACGGGAGCGAATTCCGCCGCGAGCGATTCGGGGTCGCGACCCGACTCGCGGAGGGCCCGCAGCGACAACGCGTCGTGCCGTTTCGCGAGCCGTTGGCCGCTGTTGTCGCGCAGCAGCGGAGCGTGAAAGTACGCCGGGGCAGTTTGTCCAAGCGCACGGAACAGGAGCAGCTGACGGAACGTACTGCGGACGAGGTCCTCGCCGCGCACGACCTCGGTGATGCCGAGTTCGGCGTCGTCGACCGCGCAGGCGAGTTGGTAACTGGGCATGTTGTCGCGGCGCCACACGAGGAAATCCCCGAAGTCCCGGCCCGCCACGGCAGACTGCCGGCCGAGGCGCGCGTCGATGAAGGTGATTTCCTCCCCGTCGGGAACTCGGAACCGCCAGTTGAACGCGATCTTTTCGCCCAGAGGTGGCAGTGGGGAACCGACGGCGGGCCGGAAGACCGTCGGGTAAAGGGGCTCCTCTTCAACGCCCTCTTCGTGGGGGGCTCCGGCCGCCTCGAGCACGTCGCGCCGCGAACGCGTGCACGGAAAGATGAGGCCCGCCGCGTGCAGTTGGGCGAGTGCCGCGCGGTAGAGGGGAAGACGATCGGATTGCGAAACCATCGGTTCGCGCCAGCGCAGTCCCAGCCAGGCGAGGTCCTCGCGCATGGCCGCGACGAACTCGGGCCGGCAGCGGGCGTGATCGAGGTCGTCGTTGCGGAGGAGTAAGGTTCCGCCGGCCTGATCGGCGCGTCGGGCGGCGAGCCAGAAAGTGCGTGCGTGCCCGAGGTGGAGGAGTCCGGTGGGGGAGGGCGCGAGGCGCCCGACGTAGGGGAGTTTGGAAGAATTCACCGCGGGCCGGCCTTCGTGAAGCCGGCGGTGCCAGCCTTCTCTCACGCGAGCTTTCCGTCGCAAAATACGCTTGCGGTGCCGAAGTCGAGTCGCGAGCTTCCGCGCCCCCGTCTGGTAGGATACTCAAGTGGCCAACGAGGGCAGACTGTAAATCTGCTGGGCTCCGCCCTACGCTGGTTCGAATCCAGCTCCTACCACCACTGCGGTCCGAGCGGGACCGCTTCCCCCGGTGCATTGCCCCGCCGTAAGCCTTCAGGTTGTCGGTACTGCCAGACCTTAGGGCACGCAGGAAAGTCTGATCCGGCCGTCGTTTTTCAGAGGCCGTGCGACGCGGCGAGGCCGCGGTTTTCGGCGCAGATGTTTTTCCGAGGTGGATCGGCCTACCGAGCTCATACTGTGAGGCGGGCCCAAGGGGGACGGAGGCCGCATCAGCGGCTTCGCGAGGAGGTGAAAGGCGCCTTGGGTTTGGGATTAACGGCCCTTGGGTGAATGCGCCCATGTGTGCTGCATGATTTTGTGGTGAATACGCCCACTTGGTCTGCATACCTAAGGGCACATTATTTCTTTAAACTTTGATCAAGATAGAGATAGGTAAAAATAAGGCGATGGCATGACGCGTGCAAAGGCAGGGGCAGTTCCCATCAACCTATCATCCAAACCATGAAATCCCAGCTACGCCTCCTCGTCCTCGCGAGTCTCCTGACCGCGGGTTCCTCCGTTGCCCTTGCCCAGTCGAGTTCCTCGTCCGGGAGCAGTAATTCCGGGAAAGGCTCAGACGACTCGAAGTCTTCGTCTTCGGGTTCGTCCTCGAGCTCCTCTTCATCGTCCGGCGGCGGCAGCAGTTCCTCGGGGAAATCGTCGGATGACTCGAAGGCAATCCCCGTCACGACCACGGGTGGGACCTCCGCGACCGGGAGCGTCACGGGTAACACGTCGGTAAGCTCCACCTCGGGCGGTTCTTCTACTTCGGTGATCAAGGTGGATGACAGCAAGGCCACCATCTCCACCGGGGCGACCACCGGCAACGTCACCGGTAACATCACCAGCAACACGACCACCACCTCCGTCGACGACAAGGGCGGCCTCTCGAAGAGCAGCAGCTCGGGTAGCAGCAGCTCCGGATCGAGTAGCTCTTCCTCCGGAACCAAAGTTGATGACAGCAAGGTGACCGTCACCGCAGGAACGACCTCGGGAGGCACGACGGGCAACGCGACCACCACCCCCGTCGACGACAAGGGCGGTCTTGCGAAAGGCGTGACCCCCGGGAGTGGCTCCAGCAACAGCGGTCCGGGCTCGATCAACAGCGGTCGCCGGCCTGATGACAACGCCTCCGACACCGCCAAGGCCGTGACCGCAGTGGTGCAGCAGTTCGAAGCCGCCCGTGCCAAGGCGATCGACGACCGCAAGGTCCTCATCACCCAGCTTGAAGTGGCCAAGACGGAGGCCGAAAAGGAGGCCATCCTCGCCAAGCTCAAGGCCGAGACGCAGGCCGAACGCGATCAGCAGGCGACGCTTGGCAAGCAGGTGCGCGACGAGCTGAAGAAGATCCGCGACAGCCGCACCAAGCCCGGAATCTGAGCCGCTCCGGAATGGGCGAACGGGCGGAGGTGACTCCGCCCTTTTCCTTCGGGGTCGTTTCCCCCATGCTCCTCGCACGAAACGAGTGATGCTTCGAATCCTCCTTACTCTCATCGGTTGTCTCGTGCCCGGCCTGCTGCCCGCGCAGCAGTCGCCGGGCGGCGTCGCGGTGCCGCCGGGGTGGCGCCTTGAGCACGCTGAGATGGTCCGCGGCTCCCTCGGCTGGCGCGACAACGTGATGCTCTCGCCGTTTGCCGAGGTCGCGCGTGCCTTCGTGCGCGGAGAGGCGGAGACCTTTGTCTCGGTGAAGCGCGGCGACCTGCGACTCATCACCCTCGTGAGCGGGGACGTGCTCCGCTATCTTTCTCCCCCCGCGGAGACGCCGGGTGAGCAGCAGTGGTTCGCGCACCTTGAGGGCCGCTGGCAACCGGCGCCGGCGTGGCGCGTCGCCCTCAAGGCCGATGCCTTCCTGCAGGATCTGGTCAGCGACCTTTCCGAGACTGAAGCCGTCCGCACCGTGCTGGCCACGCGTGTGAGGGGCGCGCTGGTCACGCTGGCCCCGCGGGTTGAATTGCCATGGGGATTCGCGCTCGAACCCTTTGCACAGGCCAAGCGCGTCGTGTATTCGGCGGTGCCAGGAGACTACGATGAGTCGCGCCTGGGTGCCCGGCTGGAATGGTCGTCGGATAGGCGGTTCACCCTCGCGCTCCTTGCCGTTGCGCAGGATCGTCGCTACGCCTCGCGACAGCAGCACACGGCGGGTGGGCGCCCTCTGGCGGGAACCCTCCTTCGCTTCCGGCAGGAGGAGTGGTCTCTGCGCGCCGGAACCCAGTGGGGGGCGGCAGGGGAATGGCGGGCCTCGCTCGCCGCGGGAGAGGCCCGCGTGCGCGACGGTGCCTCGGGATTCTTCGATCATGACCAACGCCATGTGCGGTTGGAGGGAGGCTGGCGCGCGGGCCCCTGGCGTCTGCAATTGGAGGCGGAGGCGCGCCGCACCGATTACCTGATCCAGACGGTTGGCGCGGGCATCGCGCCGCCCCCGCGCATCGCCGACGGCCACGGCTCGCGCCTGCGGACGGAACGTGCGCTGCGCGTCGGCTGGGCGGCCTTCGCGGAGTTTTCATGGGAGCGCGTCCGTTCTAACGAGCGGGAGTTCTCCTATCGCGCGCACGGCGTGCTGGGCGGTCTGCAGCGGGAGTTTTGATGCGCGCCCCACGCGTTGCGGCCGGTCGTCCGCTCCGGCCCGTGTTCGCTGGGGTGGTGCTTACCCTCCTCGTCCTGGTGGCGTTGGTCGCGGGACTTTCGCTGCGTTTGCGCCAGCAACTCCGCGCCGAAGTTCTGCGCCGCGAGGCCGAGGCGCTATACGCCGTGGCGTCGCTGGCGATCTCGTCATCCTCGGCGGCGGCGGGTGCCGCCTCCTTTGAGCAGGCGGGGGCGGTCACCTTTGCGGCCGCGCTGGAATCATCCAAGCTCCGGGGCGTCATGGCGCTCCAGCTCTTCGATCCGGGCGGCGGCCTGCGTCAGGCGCTGCCCGATCTCGGGCCGGTGCCGGAGGGAAGCCGCTGGTGGCGGGTTCCTCCCGAGGTGCCCGAAGCCAAGTTTCACGCGGCGGCGGTGCTTGAGCGGGTCTTCGGCGCGGAGGTCGAGCCGGGGGCGCTTCCGACCGCCGCCCCGTTGATCGAGGCGGTCGTGCCCTTGCGCGCCAATCAGGCGGGCGCGCCCGCCCTCGGGTTCGCCCGTTACTGGGTGGACGGGGCGGGCGTGGCGGCGGAGTTCGACCGGATGGACCGCCGTCTGATCGCGCTCGCCATTCCTGCCTTCGGCGGCGCTGCCGCTGCCGTTTTGCTGGTGCTTTTCTGGGCATTGCGGCGGCTGGCTGCCCAGAGCGCGGACCTCGCGCGGGCCAACGCCGAACTCAACTTCGCCGCCAAGACCGGAGCCCTCGGGGCGATCAGCGCCCACTTGATCCACGGGCTCAGGAATCCCCTCGCCGGGTTGGAGGGTTTCGTTGCCGACACCGCGCTCAATCCCGCGGCCGGGGCCTCAGGGGAGGCTTGGGGTGCGGCGGTCGAGACGACGCGCCGGCTCCGCGGTTTGGTCCAGGAGGTCGCCGCGGTGATGCGGGACGAGGGGGAGGGTGGGCCTGGACATCGCGTTCCCGCCGCCGAGGTGCTGGAGACGCTCGTGCGTCGCGCGGAGTCCGCGGCCGCCGCGGCGGGAGTGGCGCTCGAGGCGGTAGCTCCACCGGAACTCGCGGTGCCGTCGCGCGGGGCCAATCTGGCGGGATTGGTGTTGGCGAATCTCGTGGCGAACGCGGTGGAGGCTTCGCCCAACGGCTCTCGGGTGACCGTCCGTGCGTTGCCGGAAGACGGCATGGTTGCTTTCCGCGTGGAGGACCGGGGCGGCGGATTGCCGCCCGAGGTGCGCGCGTCCCTTTTCGAGCCGGTCGCGAGCAGCAAGCCGCGCGGTACCGGCGTGGGGCTCGCCATCAGCCGCCGCCTCGCGCGACACGCGGGAGGCGACGTCGTGGTGGAGCGCACGGGACCGGAGGGTACGGTGTTCCGCGTCGTCGTCCCGGCGTGGCGCGAGTCATTTCCGGTTTGAGTTCGCCGTGCGCGGCGGGTTCGGATCGTCGCTTGAATCCGACCCGAATCCCGATTCGTGCCGCAGCCGTGCGATGGCTGCTCGTAGTCCTCGCCTCGCCACATTTCCTGCCGGCGCAGACCGCGGCGGAGGGCAGCCGTAAATGGGCGTTCGCCACTCTCTCCACCGCGACCGCGGGCAACATCGTCGGGTCGCCGGCGCTCGCGCCCGACGGGACCGTCTACATCGGCGTGGAGGTCGGCGCCTCCACCAGTCCGACGCAGTCCGGCCAGCTCTTCGCGATCAACCCCAACGGTACCCTGAAGTGGAGTCTGCCCATGCCCGATTGGGTCGACGCCACGCCGGCGATCGGCTCCGACGGCACGCTCTACTTCGGAGGATGGGACGGGAAGTTCCAGGCGATCGCTCCGGATCGCACGGTGAAATGGACGTTCAGCGCCGGCGGCTTCATCGCCTCCTCCGCCGCGATCGGCGCTGACGGCACCGTCTACTTCGGCGCCGGGAACGGTAATCTCTACGCTCTCACCCCGGGGGGGGCGCTCAAGTGGTTTTTCCCTACCGGCGACTGGATCGACTCTTCGCCCGCGATCGGGCCCGACGGCACGATTTTCTTCGGCTCTTGGGACAAGAATATCTACGCCCTGCGGCCCGACGGCACGCTCCGCTGGAAGCAGGCGACGCTCGGCAACGTCGCCTCCTCGCCTGCCATCGCCTCCGACGGCACCGTATATGTCGGCTCGCGGGATCTGTTCCTCTACGCCTTTGCGGTCGATGGAACCCCGCGTTGGCGGACCGGTCTCGGTGATGCCATCGAGGCCTCGCCGGTGATCGGGATCGACGGCACGGTCTACGTCGTCACCACCGGCGCGCGCCTCTACGCTCTGAATCCGGACGGGTCCGAGCGCTGGCGATATCCGGCGGCGACGGCGGCTCCGCTGGCGCCCATCTACTCCACGCCGGCCGTGCGGGCCGACGGCTCGATCGTCCTCTCGACCAGCAACAACGCTCTGATCGTGCTGCGGCCTGAAGGCACGGAGTTGTGGCGGGCGGCGATGGACGACTGGTCGGACTCGTCCCCGGTCGTCGCTCCCGACGGTACCATTTACGTCGGCTGCTCGGACAAGAAGCTGTACGCGTTCACGGGGTCCCGCGCTCCGGCGATGGCCGAATGGCCGCAGTTCCGCCGCGATTCCCAACGACGCGGATTTCAGCCGGTCGGCACCGCGGCCGGCACGACTGGACGGCTGGGCAACCTATCGGTCCGCACGAGCGCCGGTACGGGGGGCAACACGCTGATCGCCGGATTCGTCGTCTCCGGGACCGGAAACCGCGGACTCCTGGTGCGCGGGGTGGGGCCCACGCTCGCTTCGTTCGGGGTCGCTGGGGCTCTGGCTAACCCGGCTGTCGCCTTGTTCGGAGGCGCGGCGCAGCTCGCCGCCAATGACGACTGGGGCTTGGCCGCCAACTCAGCCCAGATCGCCGCCACCGCGGTTACGGTTGGAGCCTTCGCCCTTCCCGCCGGCAGCCTCGACGCGGCCGTGCTGCGGGACTTCACCGGCGGCGGTTACACCGCGCAGGTTTCGGGTTCGGGTGGCGGCACCGGAGTCGCTCTCATGGAAGCCTACGATACCGGAGGCTCCGCCGGGGCCCGTTTGGCCAATCTTTCCGCGCGCAGCGCGGTCGGAACAGGGGGAGATATCCTGATCGCGGGCTTCGTCGTCACGAGCTCCACCCGCGCCGTCCTGGTTCGTGGCGTCGGTCCCACGCTCGCCGTCTTCGGCGTCGAAGGCGCGCTCGTCGACCCGCGCCTCCAAGTTTACGATTCCGCCAACCGCCTTGTGGCGGAGAACGACAACTGGTCGGGATCCGCCAATTCCGCGATCATCGCCGCGACGGCGCGTTCCGTCGGCGCGTTCGCGCTGGCGGACGGTGGCCGGGATGCCTCCCTCCTGCTCACACTCCCGCCCGGTGCCTACACGGCGCAGGTCTCGGGCGTGGGGGCGACGATCGGGGTGGGGCTCGTCGAGGTGTACGAGGTGCCCTGAAGGGGGTGACGAACGGCCGTTCGTCGCGCAGGCACGTGCTAGGAGAACCAGCAAGGGGCCGGGGTCATCTCCCCCGGAAGTAACCGACTTGAGGCTGAGTCAACGTCCGCCCCGTCCTCGGCTGTCCGTGGTCACTGGAGGAAGTTCTTCCTCGCGACTGCGTTGCCTGCCGCCCCGATGGCGGGAAGCGTGACCCATTGCTCGACGAGCGTGCCGTCGGCGGCCGGGATCACACCGTTCGGGATGCGGAGCTGCGGATGATCAAACGGGGCGCGGTCGTAACGCACCCGGTCGTCGGTCAACGCCTTCATGAATTCCACGAGGGCGCTCCGCTCCGTCGCGGTGAGGCCGAGCGGGCGAACGGCCGGATTGTGGCCGTTTTCGTTGAAGTCCCCCCCGCGGTTGTAGAACTCCACCACTTGCTCGAGGGTGAGCGTTCCGCCATTATGGAAATAGGGAGCCGTAAGCTCCACGTTGCGCAGCGTGGGCGTCTTGAAGAATCCGTCCCCTTCAAAAGTGTCCGTCGGGAACACGAAGAAGTATTCCGATTTGCCGGTCAGGGCCGCCTTCCGCTCGGGCCCGTACTTCAGCAGCCGCGCCTCTGCCAGCGGATGACCGAACGGATCGCTGGCGCCCAGACCCAAGTCTTCCCGGATTGGGCGCACGCCGATGTTGTAGAAACCGTTGTCGTAGATCGCCACGCGGTTCGGGAGTCCGAGGTGGGAGAGTTCCACTCGCGCTTCCGGCGCGGCGGTCAGCGGGGCCAGCTCCAGGTTGGCCGCCGCGGTGAAGGCCGCGCCGCCGTGGCAGGCGTCGCAGCGGGCCTTGCCGTGAAAGAGCGCCATGCCCTGCTTCTGCACAGCGGTGAGCGCGTTGGCGTTGCCTTCGGCAAAGCGGTCGATCGGAGCGTCGTTCGAGACGAGGGTCGACTCGTACATCATGATCGCGAGGCCGAAGAAGAGGCTGAAGTTGGCCTCCATCTGAGTGTATTCCACGAGGGTGATCGCCAGCTTCCCGGAGGCATTGTCGTTGTCGAGGTTCACGAGGCCGTTGCTCGCCGCCACCTTGCGCCGTTGTTCCGCCTCCACGGCGGACTCTTCTCCTTGGTTTCGAACCAACGAGAGCGATTGCCACCACTCGCGATGGAAGGCCTGCCGGACGAGGTCGGCGTAGGTCTCCACCGCGAGGCCGTTGCCCGGCCGTCGCAGACCGCCGAGGACGCTGTCGGATGGGTGGATCTCCTGCCCGGCCAGAGGGCGCCGCGTGAGCAGCCGCTTGCCCAAGTCCGGGAAGTCGCGGCCCGCACCCGACATCTCGAACGACGAAAGAGCGGGGCCGACCGCCTGCGAGGCTAGGCTCGCGTTGTCGATCGCGATCGCGCGGCGGGTGAGTTCGGCCGGCGTGCGGGCATGCCAGACAGCGGCCTTCGGGTCGCGGAGGCCCCACGGGTTGACGCCGTTGAAGACGCTCTGCGCGCGGCCGTCCCAGAAATTGCGGGTGTTGTAGACCGCGTTGATGACCGTGGGCGAATTGCGCGGCGAGACGCGACGCAGGCCCTTGCCGCCGTGCGAAAAGATCGGGTCCGGTACGGCCGTATTGCTCTCATTCACGACGCTGCCGGTGCGTTCCAGTCCAAGGTAGGTCGAGCTCCGCACTCCCTGCGAGCCCACCACGTCGTTGGCTTCGCGGATGACGGCTGAGTCGCGGTTCGCGGGATCGGACAGCTTGCGGAACGGAAAGTCTGAAGTCGCCAGCTCGGCGATCATGGTGCCGACGCGCAGCGCGCGGTCGGATTGGGAGGCGCCCTTCGCGTCCACCGCGAGCAGGCCGGGGCTCAGTTGGCCGCGGGAGCGGTTATCGGCTCCGGCGTGGAAATGGCAGCTCGCGCAAGCCTGGACTCCGTCGCTGCTCACCTGGACGTCCCAGAACAGGGCCTTGCCCAAGGCGATCGCCGCCTTCTCGTCCTTGATGAAATCGGAAAGATTTGACGGACGCGGCGCGGGAACGCGCTTCAAGGAAAGCGCCTTGCTGGTGACCTCGAGTGGCTCCTCGGGCTTCACCTCGATGGGTTCGGCGCGGACGACGGCGTCGAGGGCGGGATCGATCGGCTCCAGCTTGACGAGCTCGGTCTGGGCCGCGGCGCGAACGCTGATGAGCACGAAGGCGATGGGAAGGAGCCGGAGGAGGTTCACGGGGGTAGCGGTTTGTCCTGAGTCGCTGGGAGCTGATTAAAGGCAGGGGCGGTTTTCACGCCGCCCCCGCCGGTGGTGGAAATGCTTACGGGATCAGGTCCGGGACTGTCTCCGCGCTCAGGACGGCTCCAGCGGGGAAGCTGGTCGTGCTGGTCGGGGAGGTTCCGTTGGTGCCGGTAGCGGTGAGCGGAACGAGGTAGACCACAATGCGGGAAGGAGCGGTCCCGAGCGGATCGGTCACGGTGCGCACCGTCGGGGTGATGCCGGTCGCGCGCCAGGTCCCGAACTTGGGGTTCACGGCATCGGGGATCGTGGCCACGGCCGCCCCAAGGCGGGTGTAAGTGAGCCGCCCGGCGAGCACATCGATCCGGTAAACGGCGACCTGGCGGGCGCGGCCGGTGACTAGATGGATGCCGCCGCGGATATCGTATTCGTCGCCGCGGGTGTTGTTGGGCGTACGTTCGCGGACCTGTGCGCGGGTGACCGCGAGCTGGTCGGTGTTGGAGAGCGCGACACCATCGGCGGCGTCCACGACGAAGGCGTTGAACACACCGTTGGCGAAGTAGCCTTCGGCCGCGGCGAGCACGTTGGCCGAGACTGAAGCCAGCGGGATGCCGACCTCATGGCGCAGGCCGGTCGGGCCGACCCGCGGCAGCAGGTGGCCGGCGGTGATCGAGATGTCCGTGTTCGAGGTGAAACCGTTGGCGGGGGTCGTGGCCACCGGTGGGAGCACGGCGATCTCCACGCCGTTGATCATGAGCGCGGGACTGGTGGCGGTGACTTGGCCGAGCATGATGTTCTCCGCCGGCTCGACAAAGACCGAGGAGGCGACGAGCTGGTTGTTCTGCCAGACTCCCTCGACGATCGCGGTGCCTCCTTCGAAGCCCGCCTGCACGCGTCCCGGCAGGATCACCTTGGCGGCGAGTTCCTCTAGGCTAAGGTCGGCGCTCGGAGAGATGACGTTGCCTTGGTCGGCCAGCGCCTTGGAGACGCTGACGTTCACACCCATGACCGTCATCGTGACGGACTGGGAGCTGTTGTAATTGATCGCGGTGATCGTGCCCTCGATGGACGAGGCCAGTGGTACCTGGGCGGCCAGTCGCGAAAGGGCGGCGGTGCCGAGGGTGGCGAGGATGAGTGCTTTGCGGAGCAGTTTCATGTAGTATGGTGGTTTAAGAAAAAACGGATGTGATCTGGTGGGTTGAGGGGAGGGATCGGCGGCTCAGGAAGACGCCGGTTCGAAGCCGGCGAATTCCTGGAGCGAGACGCTGCGGGCGATCCGCTCGAAGGTGTTGGCGATATGGACCGGCTCGGCGCCCGAGGGGATGCCTCCCCAGCGGTTCGTGCGGTCATTGCCCATCAGCAGGATACCGGAATGGTTGCTGACCTGGCGGTCGCGTTCGGGGTTTGGATCCGAGATCCGCAGCGCGCGGCGGAGTGCGAGGGTGTCTTCGGGGCTCGCTACCACGAATTGCCAGTCGGGGAGATCGGCCAGTCCCTGGCGGGCGGCGTAGCGCAGCAGGTCGTCCGTCGTGTCGCGCTCCGGATCGATCGAGACTGAAATGAAGCGGAAGGGACGCGCGGAGCGATCCTTCAGCATGCGGTAGGCCGAAGCCATGTTGCGCGTGGTCGCCGGGCAGATGCCAGTGCAGCGCGTGTAGATGAATCCGAGCAACACCCGCTGCTCGGAGACGAGGTCCGAAACGATGCGCAACGAGCGTTCATCGTGCGTGCGTACCGCGATGTCGGGCCAACGGCCCGTGGCGCGGTCCGCGGGAGTGAAGCCGTGGTCGACGCCATGCGCGGGGCCGACGTAGCGGCCCGAGAACGCCGTGCGGGAGGGCCCGGCGCCCGCCGCGCGTCCGGTGAGGAAGTCGCGGCGGGAGAGGGCGGTGGGGGAGGCGGACATCGCGTCAGCTGAAGAGGCCCGGGTGGGAGAGGACGTAATCCTGCGGCACGCCGCAGACCTCCGACGGTACCGAGAACCACTTGCCGTTCAGCATCGTCGGGTTCATGGCCCCCGTGGCCGGATTCACGTCGCAGACCTCAAACTGCTTCATCATCCGCATGTCTTCGTGCTGGTTGTTGTGGCAGTGGAAGACGAAGGGACCAGTGAACGTCCGGAACTTCATGAGGACCTCGATGGTCATGTTGTCCTCGAGCGAGGCGTGATCGCTCTTGTAGCGCCAAGTCTCCAAGGCCGGGGCCTTGCCGTTGATGCGCAGGGTCTGCTGCGCCTCGAGGTGCATATGGATCGGGTGCCACCAGCCTCCCGAGCCGTTGCGCAACACCCATTTCTCAAGGGCGCCTTTCTTGATCGCCGCGTCGCAGCGGAAGGCGGAGTAGAACTCCTGATTGACCTGCCACGCGCCGTTGGAGCGATTGAAGTCAAAATAGCGGGTGACGGTGGCGTCCTTCTCCTGCAGGACGGTGTGCGGGCGGAGCGGCGTGCCGGCGACGATGTTGAGTTTGCGGGGGAAGGCCGGGTTGGTCGTCTTTCCGACGCGGAACTGCATGACGCGCTCGGGGGCGCGCGGGTCGACGCCGTCGGGCTTCCGCCCGCTCGTCTGCTTCATGATGTTCTCGAGGTAGATCGTCTGGCCCGCGTACTTGCTGAAATCGATGATGACGTCGGCGCGGCGGGCGGGGTTGAGGTAGACCTGGCTGACTTGGACTGCCTTCGGGAGCATCCAGCTGTCGTGCCCGATCTGGAGCATGCTCTGACCGGTGCTCATGCGGAGCATGTAGATGCGTGCCGGGGAGCTGCCGCAGAGCCGCAGGCGGTACTGGCGCGGCTCGACATTCAGGTACGGCTGGGCCGTGCCGTTGATGGTGTAGACGTCACCGATGCGGCCGTCGTGGTCGAGCATGTCGTACCACAGGCTGCCGTCGGCGTTGAAACGCTGGTCGGTGAAGGCCAGGGGAATGTCGTACGGTCCCTGTTGGGTGGCGCCGTTGGCGTCGAGCAGCAGCCGGCCGCCGTTGACGACGTCCTTATCGCGCAGGTCGACGTCGGGGATCACGCCGTCGCGGATCAGCTTTTCCTCAAACGCGTCGGTGAGAAGGGAGAAGCCAACGAGGCCGTGGACGACGTTGTACGCGGTGACGTCGTTGCCGTGGTCATGGTACCACATCGTGCTGGGGGCGTCGTTGGTGTCCATCGGGCCGCCGGCGTGGTGCTTCGGGGCGATATGGGGGTAGAAGTAGTCACGGACCTTGCCCGGAAAGGTATAGAAGCACGGGTGGCCGTCGGCATGAGCCGGGGTGTGGCCGCCGTGTAGGTGGAGGGAAGTCTCGAGGTCGGGGCACGCGTTGCGCACTCGGACGACCATGGGCTCGCCGAGCCGGGCGCGCATCGTCTGGCCGGGGAAGATCCCGTTGTAGCCGAACATAGGAGTGTTCACTCCCGGCATGAACTGGTGCTTGATGTTGGAGATCGTGAGCGCGTGGTGCTTCTCGGCGAAGGGCTTGCCGAAATTCGGGTTCGTCGTGCCGTTCGGCAGGAACTCGTCGGGGTCGTTCAGCCGGTAGGTCGGATCTTCCTTATCGAAGAGGGCCTTGTTGTAGTACTCGGGCGCGATGCCGTGGTATACGCTGCTTGAACCCACGAGGGCTTCGGCGGAGCCGGGAGTGGGACCGAACTGGCTGCCGGCGCCGAAGGCCACGGGCGCCATGCGCCGAGGGCAGGGAAGCGGCTGGGAAAACGGAACGTATCGAAACGTTGAAAGGGGGCTGGTCGGGCCGGCATTCGCGTAGGCGGCCGGAGCGAACTTCAGGTAAGGGGCGACGCCGGCGGCGAGAATTCCCGCCATTCCACCTTGGCGGAGGAAGCTGCGGCGCGAGAGGGCGCATGAGGGATTTCCCGAGGATGTTGTAGTGGAAGACATGATGTCGGATAAGGGTAAAAAATGTGTTACCTAATGTTTTTTCCCACACAAGGGAAAAGTGCGTAATTCTTTGGCTTCCCTGTAATTTCGCCCGTTTTGAAATGCCCCCAAGTGTCGTTGGAGAACGCAATCCTTCAGGAACTTGGGTAGAACTTGGCCTGCGAATCAGGGTTTCGACTGGGGTAGCGATAGGCTATTTTACCTCTGAATTCAGGTAACGAAATTTACCGGGTGAGATGCGGCAGCACCCAGCTGAGCCTCAAGTGGCTGACCACGCGGCGCCTCCCTCGGGCGTGCAACCTCTCGCCGTCGCACGCCGGCTCGCGCTCGGAGGATGTCTCTCGAACGTGAAGCGGCCCGGTCCGAATCCTCCGCGCGCCCTCTGCGGGTGGTTATTCTCAAGTTACTCACCGCTTCACGACGGTGTGGCCCGGGCTGACGTGATGATGTCGTTTCCTCCGTCGGTTTGAAGGGACGCGCCCGCCAGCTCGCGCTTGCGGGGGCTTCGGGCCACGGCGCAGAGTGCTGCATGGCCCGTCGCATTCAGATGCACTTCCTCGCGCTTGTCGCGCTCGGAGGGGCTCCGGCCTTTGCCGCTCCCGCCGCGGCGCCGCTCTCGATCGCTGCAGTGGGGGCCCGCGGTGAAGCTCGCGCGTCGCTGGAGCGCGGCGTCTTCGCGGCCCAACGCATACTCGATGTCGTCCGACTTGCCGTCGTCCCGGGGGTCGGTGATCCCGTCGCGGGGTGGTCGCTGGGAGCGACTCTGCCGCGTTACGCGGCCGCGGAAACCGGGGACGCCCGGCGCTTGGAGAGCACCCGCGAATACGCCCGACGGACGCTCGCGGGAGCGGCGCCCAACCGCATCACCCCCGAGGCGCTCATCTCGCTCCTGCGAACCGACGCGGACCAGTTGCTCGTCTCCTGCGATGAGGCCGCGCACATCGCCCCTGCCGCGGACGTGGAGCTTCGCGCTGCGGTCGCCGATCTGCGTGTATTCGCTGCGCTTGGACGGTTCCACGCCCTGCGTCTCGCGGCTGCCGTGCATTACAATCTCTTCCTGCGCGCCCAGCGTCTCGCCGAGCTGGTGTCCGCGACCTACGTTGAAAAGGAGGCGCTCCAGGCATGGCGCGACCTGATGGCCGCCGCCTCCGCTGCGGACCGAAGCGCGGCACGCGTCCGGCCGCTGCGCCTTGCCGCCGACTGGGAGGCTGACCTCGTGCGGCTGGAGGCCAGTGTGCGCGACCTTGAGTCGCAGTGCTGCCCTCCTGATCCCCGTCTGCTGCGGGAGAAGATCTGGCGCCCGGCTCCCGTACCTTCGTTTCCCGAGCCCCGGGTCGAGGTTTTGCCCGCGTTGGGTGAAGCGAGCCGTGTCGTCCTCCGGATGCCTCCGTCGGCGCCCGCCGCGAGGGCCTCCCTGCTCATCCGCTCCCGGGGTGACACCGTGTTCCGCGAGATTCCCCTGGCCGCCACGCTCGGCGGCGGGCTCGAGGCCGCGGTGCCGGCCTCCGGCCCGTTTGAGGCCTTCGTCGAGTTCGACGGTCCTGTCGGCATCCGCTTCGCACCCGCTCCTTGGGAGCGCCCCTCACTCCTCACGCTCGGAGGATCGTGAGACTCACTCCCTCTCCGGCTTTCCCGGTGAGCCCGTCCGGACTTCGTCCCGCCAGTCGGCCCTGAGCGTATCCATAAGTTGGTCACGAATTGAGGCTGACGAAAAGACGCCGCGGAGGAATTCTTAATGACCGAAGGCGTTCGCGGGCCAACATCTTGGCCGATTGATCGGCCGGCCCTGCGATGGTTGTCGCTATCTCGGCCGATGATGAGGACCTTGTTCATCCCAGCCGGGTCCGGCGGGGGAGCCGGATTTCCCGCTCCCGCGTCCGAGTCCCCGTCTGCTCACTCCACATGCGAACCGATTACCTGCAGAGCGCGCTTCTCGTCATCGATGACCCGAACGTGCTCGTGAATGTCATCTCCCGCCGGGTGAAGCAGCTGAAGCAGGGCAACCGCGCCCTGGTCGAGTCGCTGGAGAAGCTCGCGCCGGAGGACATCGCGCTCCGGGAAGTCGCCGAGCGGAAGATCAGCTTCGAGGAAGCGAGCCCGGCCGACATCATCGCCGGTCGCCGCTAGGACGGATCGGACTCATTCTTATGGCCAAGTCACAAAACGCCCGCAAGCAGACCAAGAAACCGGCTAAGCAGAGCCCTAAGCAAAAGAAGGCGGCGAAGCGCGCCAAGAAATAATCCCTCTGCGCTTTTCCGCCACCGGTCTCGGCGGCGGAAAAGCGGGTTATTTATTCCGGTCCCGCAAGGGAGGCGGTTTCTTCTAGGAGTGCGTGGTGCCGGGTTTCCGGCAGCCACTTGGATTGTGCTGCGCGTCTCACCCGCGCCCCGGCCATGAGGTGGGGCGGTTCCAGAAGGTGTCGGAGCGGCCGCCGTAGTAATCGGCCAAGACCTCATCCATCACGGCCGAGGTGCGGCGGGCGGACTCCCCTGTGCTCGGGCAGGCGCCGCGGCCGAGGAGATCGTCGACGATCGTCTGGATCAACGGCTGGGCGACATGCGGCGGATTGGGAATATCGATCAGCTCTGGGCCGCGGTCAGTTTCCAGCCTTAACGGATCGGCGGTGAAGAAGGTCATGCTGACACTGCCCCTGGTACCGAGGAAGGTGAGGGTATCGTCGCGCGTCTGGCTGGCGAAGTTCCAGGTGCAAGCTCCGGTGACGCCGCCCGCGGCGCGGAACGTGAGCGCGACCTGATCCTCGACTGCGTAGAAGCCCGCGGCGTTGGTGGCGTGGCCTCGGACCTCGCCAAGCGGGCCGAGGCAGAAGTCGAGGAAGTCGAGCACGTGGGAGCCGATGTCGAGGAACAGTCCCCCGCCCGCGTGGGCGGCGTCGATGCGCCAGACGCCCGACGCACCGGGAGGCGCAGCGTGGCGGTAAGTGACTCCGGTCAGCTTTCCGATGGCGCCGCCGTTGACGAGCTCGCGTACCTTTAGGAAGCGCGGCATGGCACGACGGTAGTAGGCGGTGAACAGCGGAATACCCGCTCCGGTGCACGCCGCGATCATCGCGTCGCACTCGGGTACGTGGCGCGCCATCGGCTTCTCGACATGACACGGCTTCCCAGCCGCGGCGGCGAGGCTTACGCCCTCGAGGTGCGCGCCGGGCGGGGTGGCAACGTACACGGCGTCGACTTCGGGATCGGCGACGAGAGCCCGAGCGTCATCGTACCAGCGCGGCACGCGGTGCCGGCGCGCGTAATCGGCAGCGAGCGCGCCGTTACGGCGCATGACGGCCACGAGACGGGAGCCGCGGGCCTTGGCGAAGCCTGGGCCGCTCTTCACCTCGGTCACGTCGCCGCAGCCGATGATGCCCCAGCGAATGACGTCGCGTGCCGGCATGGGTTAATAGCAGCTGATCTCAGCGATTGAGCCACCAGATGGCGGCGTTGAGCGCGGTGGCGAAGCTCACCCACGCGAGGTAGGGAGCCCAGAGGATGCCCGCGGTTCGGTCTGCCCGCCAGAACCGGACCTGTGCGAGAACCAGCAGCGCCCAGAGCGCGCTGATCTCGATCAGCGCGAGTCCCGGCCGATGCAGGGCGAAGAAGAGCACCGACCAGAGCGTGTTGAGCGCGAGCTGGGAGCCGTAGAGGTTGAGCACCGATCGGGCCTCCGCGGCCTGCCGGGTGCGCCACACCCGCCAGGCCGCGATCGCCATTAGCGTGTAAAGGAGCGTCCAGACGGGGCCGAAGAGCCAGTTGGGCGGCGTCCACGAAGGTTTCGCGATGGTCGGATACCAGGTGCGGACGTTGTCGATGGTCGCCCAGGAGCCGATGGCGGAAGCGGCGAATGTGACCGCGAGGAAGGCCGCGAGGGCGGGGTAGCGGCGGGGTTGAGAGGTCAAACTGGTCATGGCCGAAGCGGAAAAAACGAAAGGCGGCCGTTGCGGGCCGCCTCTCGGGTGAGACTTCAGGGTGCGCTCAGTTGGTCACGTCGAAGGTCGTGCTCCGCTCGCGGATCGGGAGGTAGACCTTGTACCATTCCTTCTGGGCGTCGCTGTCGGTGTAATCCTTCAGCGCCTGCTCGCTGGCGAACTCCATCGCGATGACGTGGGTGCGATCGCCCTGGGCCTTGATGGTCTTGGTCCAGACGCGGGTGATGCCCTTGTACGCAGCGGGCAGCTTCTGGGCGCCGTCGAGGGCGGCCTTGATCTGCTCGGGCGTGGTGCCGGCCTTCCAGGAGACCGTGACGACGTGCATCACGGACTTGGGGGCGGTGGCCGAGGCGGCAGCCGCGGGGGCGGCGGCCTTCTTGGCCTTCTTGGGGGCGGTCTCCTGGGCGAAGGCGCCGGCGGTGAGGCCGAGGGCGGCGAGGGCGAGGGCAGCGAGTATGGATTTCTTCATGGGCTGGGAGGTTGGCGGGTTGCGGTCAGAAGCGGCCCTCGATGCCGGCGGTGATGGAGGTGCCCTGCATGAGGAAGGTTTCCAACTGGTCGGCGATACCGCGGTAGTAGATCTGCGGCTCGTTGAACAGGTTGGCGACGCCGAAGGTCGCGGTGAGGTTGGAGCGGAGCTGGTAGCGCAGGTTCAGGTTCACCAAGTCGCGCGGCTTCATGTACTGATTGCGGGAAGGCTGCGCCACGTTGAATGCGTTGCGGATGCTCTGGCTGGTGTAGTTGTAGCTCACCGAGAATCCGAACTTCCGGTAGTCCCACGAAACCGAGAGGTTGCCGGTGCGCGGGATGAAGCCGTTGATCTGCCCGTTGCTCAGGTAGGTCGTGCCGCCAAAGTCGCCGTGGGCATTGATGAGCGTGAAGTTGGCGTTCACGCGCAGGGTGCGCAGCAGCCCGGGAAGGAAGCGGAACTGCTGCTGATAGGCGAACTCCCAACCTTGGGCGATCGCGGTTCCCGCGTTGATCGACTGGAGGATCTTGTAGCCTTCGAATTGGCCTTCGAAACCGTTGTCGGCTCCGGTGGGAACCGTGCCGGTCTCGCGGCCGGTGAGGATGAAGTCGGTGATCGTCTTGTGGAACCAGCCGACGCTGAAGCTGCCGGCGGGCTCGAAGTAGTACTCCAGGCCGAAGTCCCAGTTCTTGGCGCGCTGGGGTCCAAGGGCCGGGTTGCCGATCGAGACGGTCTGGTTGGTGTCGCTGAACGAGAAGTTCGGCAGAGCGTTGGCGAGCGAGGGGCGGCCGAAGCCGGTGGTCCAGGCGCCGCGCGCCTTCAGGTTCGGGGTGAGGTCGCGCCACAGGTGGACGCTCGGGAAGTTCTGCCCGTACTTGCCCTCGTTCTCATAGCGGGCGGCGTAGTCCCGCTGTGCGGAGCCGACCGGGTCGGCGGCCTGCTGGGCCGCGTTGCTGAGCACGCGGGCGCGGATGCGGGAGATGCCGACCGTTTCGGTCACTTCACGGCGCACGCCGCCGAGGAAACCGAAGCCGGCGATGCGGCCCTGTGTCATGAGGTAGCTGCCGGTGATGACCTCGGTCGTCTTGCTCTCGTTCGCGAGGCGGTTCTGCTCGCGGAAGTAGATGTCTTCCTGCCACAGCTCCGGCTGGGTCGGCTGGCCGTTGCGGATGAACATGGCGCCTTCCCACGTGGGGATGCGGCGGCCGGTCTTGAGGGTGTCCCAGAGCAAGATTGAGGGATCGGTGGGCAGGGCGTCCCGGCCGATGTAGCTCCAGCGGCGGCCGCGGCGCTCAAACTCCACGGAGTGGTCTCGGATCTGGCCGCCGGTCTTCAGGAAGGCGGTGAAGGCGTCGACTGGGACGCGGTACTTGAAGTGGGCGCGGACTTCCTTGATCAGGTCGATGTCGAGGTTGCCCGAGTTCGAGTTGAGGCCGTTCACCGCCGGGCGGTAATTACGCGGGTTGGTGAAATCCAGGCCCCCGTTCTGGATGAAGCGCGGGTAAAGGTCGCTCTGAGTACGGTCGAGGATCCAACCCACGCCGGTCTCGCCGTTGGGCCCGACGATGTTGTTCGTCGCGGAGCCCGGCCCGCCGTTCGGACCCGTGAACGGAACATTGCCGATGCGGTTCACGAGCGATCCCTCCGCACCGAGGGTGCGGTAGCGGGTGCGGCTCCAGAGGGCGGCCCACTCGATCTCGAGGCGGTTCAGGGTGTGCTCACCGGCGACGTCGAGGTGGCGCAGCCGCTGGTCGCGGTTGATCAGCGTCGAGGTGACGTCGATCAGGGCCGGGGCCGTCGTGCCCGAAGTGGCGGTGGCGGCCGTCGGCACGGCGCGCACGGTGGTGATGCGGTCCGTCCAGCCGGGCACGACGCCGGTGTTGGTGGCGTTGGGCACCGTGGTCTGGCTGCCGGCGTAAGCGCGGGTCTGATACTGGCGGCGCATCGGCTCGGGCGCGTCGTTGTAGATCAGGTTAAGCTTGATGAGGTTGTTCCGGTCGAAGCGGTAGTCCCACTTGGTGTTCAGGCTGCGCTGCTTGCGGTTGTTGTAGTTGTCGGTGGTGCGGTAATCCCAGACGAAGGCGGGCTGCGAGTTGGTCTGCTGGTAGTCGCGCTGGGTGCGGAAGAATCCGAAGGCGTTCTCCGAGTAGAAGGCGTTGACGGAGACGGCGAGGTTCTCGGTCGAGCTGCCGAAGACGGCGAACTTCTCGATGTAGGAGGCGTTCATCAGCGCGTGGGAACGGCGGGCCTCGCGCAGCGGCACCTGCTCCGTGAACCAGGGCGCCATGCGGCCCGTCAGGTTGAGCGTGATGCGGCGTTTCTCGCGCATGTTGAGCGGGGAACGGGTCTTGAAGTTGACTCCGCCGCCGAGGGAATCGACGGGCTTGTCGGGGGTCTGCCCCTTCACGACCTCGAGCGACTCGAACATCGCGCCGGTGAAGGC
>JACCDP010581270.1_pt1 | contig 21101 bp, 25 predicted proteins | sample 7445841 | NCBI WGS metagenome assembly JACCDP01 (sample SAMN15323441, study PRJNA562643) | freshwater metagenome | isolation source: river surface water | place: USA:Blue River Watershed | collected 2017-08-17
ACGGATGCTAAAACAGCATCACAAGTTAAAGATAAATTGTCTAAAGCCAAAGACTATGTAGTGACAGAGGTTTTGGCAGAAGAAGAAAAGCGTGGCGCCCCGCCACCTTTGGTTACTTCTACTTTGCAGCAAATTATGTCTAAAAATCATGGCTTTGGCGCAGATAGAACTATGAAGGCAGCTCAAGCATTATATGAATCTGGATATTGTACTTATATTCGTACAGATTCTGTTCGAGTGGGTGATGATGCATTAGCTGAGGTTCGTGATTTTATTAAAAATAATAATTATGAATTGCTTAAAAAGTCAAATGTCTTTAAAAATAAAGATGCGGCACAAGATGCTCACGAGTGTATTAGACCATCAGATTTATCTTTGTTACCAGGACAAAACTTTGCTATTATTGATCCAGACGAGAAAATAGTGTATGAAACTATTTGGAAGTATTTTGTAGCTAGTCAGATGGCACCAGCTGTTTATAATACGTTAAAAGTAACTGTTGCGTCTAAATCTGATTCTAGTTTAGAGTTAAAAGCTTCTGGAAAAGCTTTAAAATCAAAAGGATTCCTAGAAGTGCTAGGAATAAATGATGATAGCAAAATTGAGATTCCTAACTTAAAAAGGGGGGACTTGTTAGATTTGTCTGGAGACAAAGCTGTTAAGTTAGAGCGCAAACAAACTCAACCACCTGCCAGATATTCAGAAGATAAGCTAATTAAAGAGCTAGTAAATAAAAACATAGGTCGCCCAGCTACCTATGCGGATTTGTTAAGCAAGATTACATCTCGTAATTATGTAGAGAAAAAAGGCAATGTTTACCATGCTACTGAGTTAGGCAAAAAGATCACAGACATTTTAACACAATTTTTTACATTTATGGATTATAATTACACTGCTGATCTAGAGTCTAAATTAGATTTAATTGAAAATGGAAAAGAAGATAAATTAGAGATGTTGAAAAAATTTTATGAAACATTTGCGCAAGAAATGCGCAGAGCTTATGCTGCCTATGTAAAAGACAAGCATTTGTGTAAAAAATGTAATAATTTTATGATTGAGAGGGCTGGAAAATATGGTAAATTTTACGCTTGCACTACAACAAGTTGTAAATATATAGAAAATATTTCAGCGTAATATAGATTATATCTTGGTATATAGGCTTACATAGAAAGAATAAATAAAACATGAATAAAAAATCAAAAGAGATATCATATCTTACACCTGAAGATCTTGAAATGCAAGAGCATTTATGTGAAGATAGGTTGGCGTCTTTAGTTCCAGACAATAAAATTGTTCCTGATTCTCCTAGACCGGAAAGTAGTTTTGTTGAATTAATGAATTGGGTTCAGCATCATTTTTCTTCATCTTTAAAAGACACTTCAAATTTAGAAAAATTAATTCATAATAGGATTATTATTGATGGACAGTTTCTTCAATATTGTGAGGAGAATGATGTTTCTGTTCGGTGTTTATATAGAGATTCTATTATCAGTTGGAGAACTCCTGGTTTCTATGAAAAATTCTTTGTTCAAGGTATTTTTCTAATTAAAACAAAAGAATTAGAATTTATTCATTGCGCTTTATTCCATAAAGGAAATCAAAATGAAGATGAGGTGGGGTTTTTTAATTTAGTATCTCATAATAATTACAGCAATTATTTAATTTTTAGAAATTCATTTGATGAATGGGTACAGGAAAGAGATAGATCTAATCTACACATTAGAGTAGTAGATGGTGATGATGTTCCTTATACAAAGGATCATTCTTGGGATGATTTATTTTTGCCATCTAATATTAAATTAGAGTTAAAAAATCTTGTAGAGAATTTTTTAGCTAGTAAAGAGTTTTATCAGCAAAACAAAATGCCTTGGAAAAGAGGCGTTCTTTTGTACGGAAAACCAGGGTGTGGTAAGAGTTCTCTTATTCGCACTATTATGGCTCAATATAATTTTAAACCAGTAACAATTGTTCCTGGCGCCGATGACAATGCTATTAGAGAGGCTTTTTCTTATGCCGAAGAGCAAAGCCCTTCTTTGTTATTTTTTGAAGATCTAGATTCTATTCTTGAAAAGAATGATATCTCTTCTTTCTTAAACTTAATGGATGGAATTGCTGCTAAAAATGGATTATTGGTTATTGCTACGGCTAATGAGATTAAAAAATTAAAACCATCGATTACAGATAGACCTTCTAGGTTTGATAGGAAATTTGAAATTCCTTTACCTGATCAAAGTATGGCTTTTTCTTATCTTAAAAAATGGTTTGGTAATTTAATTACATCTAAAAAATGTAAAGATCTTGCCAAATGTGCTGAAAAATATGAGTTCTCTTATGCTTACTTAAAAGATATTTATATTTCTTCTATGTTCGAATCGTTGTCGAATAATCGTAAAACTCCAACAGAGAAGGATATAGATACTGCATTGAATCGGCTTGTTAAAGAAAAAAACATCAATAATAAGTCGATTAGTATGGACAGATACTTTAAATAAAGGTTAAAACGGGTTAGTTTAATAGATATGAGTAATTATAATAAAAAAAGCAGAAAACCTCTAACCAAGTCAGTGAAAGGGGGTGATTCGGAGACAGTCGTGGTCAGCGACAATTCAAAATATGCTCACATTGAGCCAGTACAACTCAAACCATTAGAAGTTGTCGTATATAATAACGGTTTTGATAGAGCCCTTAAAGCTTTTCGGGCTTTAGTTCAGAAAGAAAAAATTCTTTCTGTCTACAAAGAAAGAAAGTCATATACAAAACCTTCTGACAAAAAGCGTCAGAAGCGAAAAGATATGAAGCGCAAAGCTTTAGAAACAGACTCTTATAAAGAGTTTGTTGCAAAAAAAGCAAAGAAAAAAAAAGTAGTAAATAATACTGCTGAATGATTTGGAAATATTATGTCCCAAGGCAAAGTCAAATTATATAAAAACTCAGAAAGGAATTCTGATGCGGTATATAAACCTTATGTACCGCAGTATCAGATTCTAGGTATAGAGCCAGAAGAACATAAAAGCGCCACTTTACCGGCTGGCGCCCTTGTATCTCAAGGTAGTGATGTAAATCCACGAGACAAGAAAAATGTAATAAGGCAAGATATGCCAGAAAAAACTTTAATGAGCAAAAGTTCAATACCTAATGTAGGTCATAGTCGAGACTATACTTGGTCAGGTGTTGATAATGAAATTGTTAATGATTTAGAAGATGTAGAAGTTATGTCTTCTATGATTGATAATAATGATTATATGTCTGATCAAGCCTTGGGACTTAATTCTTCTAATTCCTCTAATTCTTCTAATGTTACATCAGAAGTGTCTGATGTATCTCAGATTCCAGAAGAAGAATACGCTTTAATAGTAAACAACACTATTGTTTGTTGTGGTGATTTAAAAATGGTAGAAGGTCAAGTCAAAGATTTAGTCTTTGGCGAACATCCATTATGTGGCGGAGATCCTATTCCAGTACAAGAATTAATAGTCTTAAAAAGAGTCGCTATTAAAATAGGCGTCTTTCTAGGATAGAGGCGAATATGGAAAAAGAAGCTAGGAAAGCAACAGATGTTCTTTTAGAGTTAGAATCTAAAATTGATATTTTACTTAGTATTGTAAGAAATCAAGATTTAAATATTAAATTATTATCAAATAAATTAAATTCATTGTTAGAAAAAGCTAGTGTGGAAAATAATAAAATTATTGTTGAAGCTGTTAACAATATTACCCAAACCACTTCTGAAAAAAGCATACCTATTTCTTCAGAAAATAGAATATTGGTTGACACAAATCCTCAAGGATTTAGAAGAACTTCTAGACCAGAAACTTTCTCAGGAGACAATACTTATCTGAGTAAGTCCGATCCAAATGCCACTGTTACTTTTCCTATGCAAATTCCTAAAATGCCAGCTGCGGCTGAAGTAGTAGTTCCAGAGCAAGCTACTAGCGTAGTTAAAAATAAAAAAGAAAATTTTAAAAATAAAGAAGCTCCTACCACCGATTCTTTTCCTGTTGTACAGCGAATAGTAGATAAAAATGGAAAATCTGTTTTCTTAGCAGATGTAGAAATTATAAATGTAACAGATAATTCTTCTGTCGCCAAAACTAGAACCAATGGTACTGGAAAATGGATGACTTCATTGCCTGTTGGTCAATATAAAGTCTTTGTCCGCAAAAGAGAATCTTTAAGCAAAGAAAAAGTAGAGGTAGCTCAAGATATCCAAATAGATGGAACAGCGTCTACCGTAGAATTACAAACAATGATTTTAAGAATCTGATTGCTATTGTGTTAGATTTGATTTTAAATCAAATAAATTGCTTTAAGCAAGATGGTAGCGATGAAAGGTTATATATGTTAGCAGAGGCTTTATTGAAGTTTAGAAAGAAATAAAGATGAGTAATAAATTTAGCGTTTTTGTCGCGGATCCTCCGTGGTTTTTTTTTTTGATGGGTTAAAAATGTCAGACACCCCTAGAGGAGCTGCAGACAACTATCAACTCATGAGCAATGAAGATATTAAAAAGATGCCAGTCAGTTCCATAGCTGATCCTAACGGAGCTATATTAGCTCTTTGGGTACCCTCGTCTCTTTTGCAAGAGGGTTTAGACGTTATGAAGGCTTGGGGTTTTCAGCACAAGCAAACTTATGTTTGGGTAAAAACTAAAAAAGAGGCATTAGGTGATTTTACTAAATGGATTAAAAAAAACATATTAAAACAGCCTCAGGCTTTGTATGACAAAGCGACATACGCTAAAGCGGTTGATTCTATATTAGATTACCTTGGTAAGGTAAATTTATCAACAGAATTATCTTTTGGTATGGGAAGATTATTTAGACAGACTCATGAAATTTGTTTAATTGGGACCAATAATAATAAAATATATAAGTCATTATCTAATAAATCTCAGCGATCTGTTTCATTTGCAGAAAATTTAAGACATTCTGCTAAGCCTGAATGTTTGCAAGATTCTTTAGATATTATGTTTAATGGTCCTTCGGTTAAAAAAATAGAAATTTTTGCTAGGCGCCAAAGACCTGGTTGGATTTGTATAGGAAATGAGAGTCAGATGACCAAAGGAGAGGAGATTAATTTATCTTTAAAAAAGTTAAACTCTTTGACTACGGCGCAGTGTGAAGATTTATTATCTGCCAATAATACAGGTTTATTTGATTATTGGCAAAAATTATGAGTAAAGAGTATGGTTAGAAGAACATTATTACTTAATTCTACTTATGAGGCTCTTTCTTTTATTCATGAAAAAAAAGTTTTTAAGCTTTTAGCAAAAGAAAAAGTTGATATTCTTTCTCATTGGGATGAAGTTGTAAAATGTGGAAATAGTCAATTTCAATATCCATCTGTTTTAAAATTAAAGAATATGATTAGGCGAAATATTTTTTATGTAAGTTTTAGTCGCCAAGCTATTGTTAAAAGAGATAAGCAAACTTGTCAATATTGTTTTAAAAAATTAGTACCGTCTGAAATTACAATTGATCATGTTATTCCGAAATGTAAGGGAGGTATTAATTCATTTACTAATTGCGTGGTTTCCTGTTTACCATGCAATAGTAAAAAAGGAGATAAATCTTTAGAAGAGGCAGGGATGCAATTAATTACTCGACCTATGCCTCCTTCTTTTGAGAAGAATATATCTTATTTTAATTCTTCTAAACAATGGCATAAAGATTGGGATATATTTTTAGGTAATCTATAGTTTGCAGTAATAGATTATAGTAATAATCTATGATAATAGATATATAGGTAAAATATGACCCAAATAAGCTATAATTGTTTTGTTTGCGCTAAAGAATGTAACTATGACGAAGACTTGCATAGCTCTGCTTCTTTACAGGTCAATCCAATTAGATTTAAAATCTGCGAAAATTGTTTAAGTTTGTCAAACCCGGACGATGATTATGGTGAGGTTAGACAAATATTAGAGATATATTCGGATCTTTCTGATAAAAAAGAAAGAAAAAATATTAAATTTTCAGAAAAATTAAAAGATATATTATAATATTTCTATTATTACTACTTTTTCTTCATCTTTTTCTAATTTATTTTGTTTATTATTTAAAGGAATATCTAATTCTAAATAAAGTGGAATATTTTTATATTTTGACTTTTCTTCTTTTTTTTGGTAAATGAAATCAAAATAATCGTTCATATCACCTCTTTATTAATATGTTGGAATATTGTAAGGAGTTTTATGTTTTGTCCATCTTGTTCTTCTTTGGCGCTTCTTTTTACTAAAAAGAAGTGTGTTCGTTGTCACGGAGAGATAAATAATAATTTATCTATTATTTGTGACGCCTGTTCTGTTAAAGATAAGGTTTGCGCTATTTGTCTTAAAAAGACAGAAATTTTTTCAAATAAAAATAATAATATTGGCAAATGTCGTTGTGGTGGTAAATAAATATTAAATTTTGTAAAGGATATATAAGTAAGAAATGATCATTACAAATAATGAAGAAGCTTTAAGAGTAAATTGTGAAGATGTCTTGCAAGAAGAGATTGGTTCTTTAGTGGAGCTTCTAGAAAAAGAATTAGATAATTCTGCTAAATTAGGCAGACCTGGAATAGGTTTGGCAGCTCCGCAAATTGGTATTGCTAAAAAAATTGCTATTGTAAGATTAGGTGATAATTTAAATATTAATTTAATTAATGCAAAAATAAAGCAAGGTCTTCAGCCAGCCTTATTTAGAGATGAAGGGTGTTTATCTTTTCCTGGTAGGGTAGAGACTACTACTAGATTTCAAGAAGTATTGGTTGAAAATCAATTTGCAAATTTTAATTCTTTTATTGCAACTGGTTTATTAGCGGTGGTTTGTCAGCACGAATTAGATCATTTAAATTCTACTTTGTTTATGGACAAAATAGCAGCTAAGGTGGTATCTAAAAAAAACAAAGTAGGACCTAATGATCCTTGTACTTGCGGCAAATTAGATTTATCAACTAATAAAGTAAAAAAATTTAAAAAATGCTGTGGGAGGTAATTATGAGTAAAAATCCAAAAGATGAATTAAATGAATATATTATGATGGCAGAAATCTTGTTAAGATTAACTTCGTTAGAAAAACTGCTTATAGATAATAAAATAATTTCTAAAGATGAATTACTAAAAGTAATGGAAGAATTATCTTCTCATGCAGCTAAATCTATTTTAGAAAAAGCAAAAATACCACAAGATTTAGATAAATTGGCTATTAATGTCAGAAATAAAGCCACAGAAAAAAATTAATGATTTACCTAACAACAGAAGAAGATTTAAATTTAAATTTTAAATTTGCTTGCATTTATTTTTATGCGTCATGGATGCCATTTCATAAAAGAATGTCATTAATGATTTCTAGGCTAGAGGAAAAATATAAAGAAAAAGATATTATATTTTATGCTGTAGATATAGATTCTTTTAAGCCTTTTATTAAAAGATTTGGGCTACAATCAATACCAACTATTATTTTAAATAAAAACTTTAAAGAATTTAAAAGAGTAGAAGGAATCATTATGAGTTCGGCTTTAAAAAGACTATTTGTTGATATATTTAAAGAAAAAACGAAAGGAAATAAAGATGGAAAAACAGAATGAATCACCTGTCACTAAATCTAAATCAGAAGTAAAAACTGAGGCGGAAAAAATTTGGTCAGAAATTAAAGATAAGTCAATTGAGATGTTTGCTTTGCCTGATCAAAAAGTAAATAAATATTGTAAGCCTGTAACTATTGAACCAACTAAAGCTTATTTGTTAGCGTCTGCCCCTTCAGTGCTACCAGCTTTAGAATTAACTTTAGGTAATAAATATGTAGTCGAGGTAGTGGATAAATATTTAGCAGTATCTCGTGCTAGTCGATGAAGAGGTAGTATATGCCATTTGAAGATGATGAGGCTCCGATTGCTGCAATTAATTCAGGATTAAAGAACGTAAGTTCTAAAAAATCTATTTTTGAATCTCTTCCTAAAAAACCTTCTTCTGAAGAATTTGAAAAAAAAGTAAAAGAGATGCAGGATAGGAGTTCTGGGTATAAAAAACGAGCCGCAGAGTTGGCAGTGAGTTTTAAAAAGCTACTAGAAGATAAAACTTTAGCACAAAATAAAAATATTTTTGCTTCAGAGTTTGAAAGAGAATTATTAAGTAAGATGATTAATCTTGCTATTGAAATTAATAATGATCCTAACGAACAAGAAGGTATGGGCTCTCTTGGGTGGATTACTTTATTATTTAAAACTGTTTTATCTCAACGAGATAGAATTAATAATTTAGAATACACTATCTCTCAGCTAGAGAAAAAATTAGATCCATCAAATTTGTCTGCCTTAATTAATAAAGAATTACAAGCACTTGACAAGAAGAAAACTAATGAATAAAGTTAGCGAGATCACCAGAGACATGCTATTCTTGCTTGTTTCTGAGGAAAAAGAAAAATATAGCCAATATTCACAATTATGCGCAACTTATCAAGTGCAAATGGATCCTTTAGTTACGGCGAAACATCATGGGAAGATGGAGATTCTCCAGATTCTATTGCGAGAAAAAAATATCAAGATTTGATTGGTAAAGCAAATTCTGTTCCAATTATTAAAGTTTTCAGCTTATATAGCTTAAGACTTGATGAAGTCAATAGAAAAATTACTTGCCCTTTTAAATCCCATAAAGGTGGTCGCGAAAGCACTGCCTCTTTTTATTATTATCCTCATACTAATACTTATTGGTGTTATGGATGCAAGCAAGGCTCGCATCCAGTAGATTTTGTTACTTATATGGACGGCTGCACTAGAGTTAAAGCCGCTAAAAAAATACTTGAAAAGTTTAATTCTGATATTGATCCAGATTTATTTGTGGATAAAAATGATTTTCATGAATCACTAAAAATTATGCTTACCTTCTCAAATTTTGTGAGAGATTTTAGATATAATTTTTCTGATGAAAAATCAACAAAATTTATAGAGCAAAATTGCCAAATGTATGATAATATTACCACAAAGCATAACTTAAATAACGAAGCCCTTAAATTAGTAGTAGATAGACTAATTGAGAATATTAATAAATATTCTATGTAAATTTACATTTTACCATTTGAGCAAAATACATGAGTTCTATAATTTTATTGGGCGATCCTCATATTGGGAAAAGCGCATCTTTGGGAAAACCTACCCTGGGCTCTAATTTAAATACCAGACTAATTGATCAAATAAATCTTTTAGATTGGACTTTAGAGCAGGCGATTGAGCATCATAGTGATCATATTATGATTTCTGGCGATGTATTTGAAGAGCCTAAACCGCACCCGTCTATTATTACATTGTTTATTGCTTGGTTAAAAAAATGTCAAGCATATAATATACATGTTCACGTAGTTATGGGAAATCATGATGTATTAAGGAGTGGTTATATCTATACTTCTCCTTTAGATATTATTAGTGAATCAGAGCTAGAAAATGTTAGCGTGTACAAAGACATTACAACTATTTTTTTAGGAACTACTGCTTTTACTTTCATTCCTTTTAGAGATAGAAAGTCTTTTGGTGTAAATAGTAACGCTCAAGCTTTATCTATTTTGCAAGACTCATTAACATATGAGCTGGCATCAATACCCATTACTTATAAAAAAATAGTATTCGGTCACCTTGCAATAGAAGGGTCTATTTTTATTGGTGATGAAATTGATGATTCTAATAATGAGTTATTTTGTCCATTTAATATGTTTTCTGGATATGATTATGTGTGGATGGGGCATGTTCATAAGCCACAAGTTTTGCAAAAAAGCAAACCTTATATTGCACATATTGGCAGTATGGATGTGTCTAATTTTGGAGAAAGCGATCATGATAAAGTCATTGTTATCTTAGATGCGGACCACGACTGCTTTAGTAGCAAAGTACTCCCTACTAGATCTTTAAAAAAGATATCTATTGTTGTTCCAAAAGATACAGAAAACACTACTGAATATGTATTAAAAGAAATAGCAAAACAAAATAATGAATTAAATAATTCTATTATAAAAATGGATATTACTTTATCTTCGCCAGAGTTGTTGACAGTAGATAAATCAGAGTTAGAAAAATATTTAATCAGTGCTGGAGCTTTTAGTGTATCATCCATTTCTCAATCAAAAAAAGCTAATTTAATAAAAAAAGATAATAATTCTTTATTAGAACATAAAATGGATGTAATTTCTGCCATTAAGACTTATTCTGATTTATATGTTGAAGAAAAAGATAGATCAGATTTTATTGATTTAGCAGTAAATATTTATACCTCATATCAAGCAGAGGCAAAAGAATGAAATTATTAAGAATGTACATTGAAAATTTCATGTGTCATGAGCACAGTTATATTGATTTTACTAATTTTAGCTCTGCTCTTATTGTGGGAAAGGTAGAAAATAATGATTTGTTTTCTAATGGTGTAGGTAAATCAACTATTTTCAAAGCTATTGAATATGTTTTATTCAATCAAGCAGATGTAAATTTAGAAAAAATTATTAGAGATGAGGCTAATAATTGTAAAATTACTCTTGATTTTGAATATAACTCTCAAGAGTATCGCATAATTAGATTGCGCACTAAAAAAACAACTGATATCTCTTTATATAAGAGAAATTCTATTACAGATGATGAGCAATTAGTTTATCACAAAAATAATTTGCCAGTTACTTCAGACAAGTACTGGCAAGACCTTTCTGGTAGGAGGGCGGCAGATACAGAAAAAGAATTAGCTAAAATTTTAAAAATAAATTTTAAATCTTTTAGAAGTACCGTGCATTTTATGCAAAATGATTTTTCTGGTTTAGCAACAGCCACTCCAGAAAAAAGAAAAGGAATTTTAAAAGAAGGTCTTAACTTAGCCATTTATTCTAAATTAGAAAAAATAGCTAAAGAAAAATTTAATACTTTATCTAAAGAAATTGATAAAAGTAAAACTTTATTAGATCATTTGAAAGATCCTGCTCAAGAAATAGATTCCTTAAATATACAAATTTCTTCTATAGAAGAAAGTCTGCTGACCAAACAAAATCTTCTCGATCCATTAAATCAAGAGAATAATGACATAAATTTACAGTTAACTAATTTATCTACAGAGTATTCTGTATTAGAGGCTAAATTTGCATCTCTTCTTAATAAAGAAAAATCTTTAATTCAAGAAAAAAATAAATTAGATTCTTCTATTAAAGAATATTCTAATAAAAAATCTAATATGATAAAATCAGCCAACGAAGTAATTGCTGAGCTAAAGTCTTTAAAAGAAGAGCAAGCAAAGTTGCAAGAATTGGATTTTATCATAATTGATAAAAACAATGAGCAGATTTCTTCTTTAAAAGAATTTGTGTCTGAAAATAATGCTAATATTAAGAATCTTCTAGGCAAGATTTTAGAATTAAAAGAACCTTTAACTACTGATAGTGTGTGCAAACATTGTCGCCAACCAGTTTCAGCTGAGTACAGACAAGATTGTCAATCACAAATTAATAAAGAGATTCTAATATTAGAGTCTAAGGTTGTTGAGATAAAAAATATTATTAATGAGAAAAATTCTCAAATAATTAAGTTACAGCAAGAAACAAATGTTTTATCAAGTTCAAAACAAAAACTAGAAAAAGTATCTGAAAAAATTATTGCCAAAACTCAAGAATTATCAGATAAAAAAAATCTTCATTCTGAATGCGTATCAACGTTAAATGAATTACAAATAGAATTAAAAGAAAAAAATGAAGAATTAGAGGTAGTTCAGCGAGACGTTAGCATCTCTTCAAAAAGCGAAGGCGATAAAATAAAAGATAATATACAACTTAAAAAACAAAATATTCAAGAAATTAATAATAAGATTTCTGCCTTAAGTAAGGAAATTACTCATTTAAGTAATAGTAAGGCGGTTGTTTTGCATTCTATAGAGCAAAAGAAAAAAGATTTAAATAGAAAAGAAGAGTTAGCTAAAAGCCTGCTAGCTTTAAATAAGCAAATTTCTTTATACCCGTCTGTATTGCAGGCGTTTTCCTCCACTGGTATTCCTAATTTATTTATACAAAATGTATTGGATGATTTACAGATAGAGGCTAATACATTGTTAGAGCAATTAAAGCCTGGATTACAACTTTCATTTTTTGTAGAAAAAACAAAAGATGATGGTACTGATGCTGATACATTAGATATTTTATATCATATCAATGGAAAAGAAAGGCAATATGATCAATTATCCGGGGCTCAAAAATTAGCAGTTACTTTTAGTCTTAAATTAGGATTATCGTTTTTGTTGCAAAAAATGATTGGCACAGATATTAAGTTCTTACTTTTAGACGAAATTGATCAATCTTTAGATAAAGCTGGGGTGGATGCTTTTGCTGAAATAGTCAAGTTTTTCCAAAAAGATTTTACTATTTTAGTTATTACTCACAATGATAGATTAAAAGATAAATTTCAACATGCTATTTTGGTTGAGCAGGATATAAATATGATTTCAAGGGCAAAAGTTGTCTCTTCTTGGTGAATTATGTATAAATTTGCAATCGTTGGTAAGGCTAATTCTGGTAAAAATACTCTTGCTAATTTAATTTTTGAACATATAAAATGGGATGAAATTGATTCTGGTAATTTGAGTTATCTTGATGATCGCTTAAAAAGCGTAGCTTTTGCTGATCCAATCAAGGAAATGATTCATATTATGTTTCCATCTATAAATAAAGATTGTCTATATGGCTCTTCTGCTTTAAGAAGCACTGTTATACCCAATGCGTTTAAAGATAACAACCCATTAACAATTAGACAATTATTAATTGATATTGGTACAGGATTAGGCAGATCATATAATGAAAATGTGTGGATAGATAATTTATTTTTTAAGCTAGATAAAGCTGAAAAAGAAAATGCACTAGCTTTTGCTGTACCAGATGTTAGATTTGTAAATGAGTGCACCGCTCTTAAAAATAAAGGATTTTACTTAATAAAATTAGTAAGAGACTCTCAATTAAAAATTAATCATATAAGTGAAACAAATCAAGATTCTATCTCTGATGTAGAATTTGATACAATTATTTATAATAATATGACATTGGCAGAGTTATCAGGGGAAGCTAAAAAGATTTTTAAAAAGCTAAAAACACTTAAGAATCAATAAGTTATATTCCAGTATATCAGTACTGGTTATGAATATAGATTTTTTAAAAAAAGAATTCTTACAGAAGTATATTGCATTGGGAGCTTATAAATTTTATAAGTCTCTTCTTGTATATTCTGTTAAAAATATGATGAATTCTCAAAAAGAGAATAACTCATCTATTTTAATTCACGTAGAATTATTAGATTACTGCGATCAGTTCATAATTTTGTATAGAAGAGAGGGAGACCCTAATTATTTAGAAGTTTCTAAAATACTTAGAAAAGTTGCCCATAAAATGTATAGAATTATGTTAAAAAATAATTTAACTAATAAAAACGATAAATTTTTAAACCTGGTATAATATGGCAGTTATTAGCATTACTATTATTCAATCAGCTGAGCAAATTGTTGCGGGAGTTCCTAAAACAGTTTCTGTCTCTACCAATATTCCTGCTACTATTTTTTATACTTTAGATGGTAGTGAGCCTGATTTATTTTCCACTATTTATACTGGACCTATATTTTTACCTATTGATATTTTATCTGTTACTTTAAAAGTTTTTGCTACCAATGGCACAGACTCTTCGCCTGTTATTACAGAAACATATGTAACAGATATACTAGAAAATACTAGATTGCCACATTCTGCTACCACAGTTCCAGCAGGGAAAAATATTCCAGACTTGTACCCATTTGGTACAGCGCCCTCTCAGCCCGAAGGACAATACCTTAATCCAGGTGATGCAGGCATTACAGTAGATAATCCTGCCTTGCCAGCTGAGCCTACAGGATTTGATGGTCAAGGACAGCCTAATGCCTTTACCAATGAACCCTACAATATAGAAAATTATAGTATTGTTTATCCTACTAGGAATTATTTAGGAGAGTCAGGCAAAGGAATTGGCACTTTACCTGGCAAGGTAACAGTTCCCGTAGAACCAGAGCAGCCTGAAGAAACATCTCAATTTACCGCTACATTTGACCCCAGAGCATTTGTTATTTTTCAAGACTTTGAAAAAGAAAATCCAGATGATCCGCCACAAATTAATAAACAATTTTTTTCTTTACAAGATCCTAATGTAGTTAGAGATGGAAACAATTATTTTACTAGCGGGCTAGATGCTCCACCAGTTAATGGATCTTTCCTTAAGTCATATTATAATCCAAGAGATAACACAATGACTTATTACTATTTAGATACCTGGGCTAATAGATGGATCATATCCAAGACGCCTTATAAACCAACAGGTAGTTTTACTGGAAATTTAGCATCTATTAAGTTCTCTGGGAGAGATAGAAAAGGTGCAGGTATGATATTTGAATGGTTGCCATTTACCCGTAGAGTATTGTTTTAAAAGCAACTGTTATTAACATAATATGGCACTTGGCAAGATCATGTTATATACTAAGGTAGTACTCATGAAAAAATAAAAAAATGGAAAATATAGAAAATAAAGAAAATGTAGTTAAAGACTTAAGATTAAGTGTTAGTAAAACCAAAACATTTTTAGATTGTAAAGCTAAATATAAATATTCTTATATTGAGAGACTCCCCAAAAAGCAGTGGTCATTTCATTTATTTGGTACTTTTTGCCATAAAGTGTTGGAAGATTTTCATAATGCTTATATTAATGGCTCTACTAAGCCTTATAATATAGAAATGGGCATTGCTTATAAAGGGGCATTGTCAGAATTTGGTGAAAAAATGACCCCAGAAATGAAAAAAGAATGCTGGGATATCATTAATAGATATTTGCAAATTGTTAGTGAAAACAAAAAAAATAATTTGCCTGCCAACGTCATAGCTTGTGAAAAAAGTTTTGAGCTAGAAATAGCTAGCAATGTTATTTTAAATGGCATGATTGACAGGATACAAATTGATGCTGATAATGTTATACATGTCTGCGATTATAAAACAACTAAAAATAAAAAATTCTTACAAGATGATTTTTTTCAATTGCTTACTTATGCTTATGTAATTCTTCAAGAAGACCCAACTATTTCTAAAGTTAGAGCTTCTTATATTTTACTTAGACATGATTTCGAGTATATTACTTGTGAATTTCATGTTCCAGAAATTCTTAAAATAAAAGACAAATACGCAGAATACGCTAAACAAATAAATATAGAAAAGGAATTTACACCGAACCCTAGTAATTTATGTCGTTTTTGTGATTTTTTGGATTCTTGCGAATCTGGCAAACAAAAGGTTGCTCCATCCTCGATATATGGAGCAGTCCAATGGTAATTCTATAAATTTATATTAGAGGAAATATGCAAATACATCTTACTGAACTTGAACCTTGTAAACTCAAAGTTACTTATCACGCCAATCCTGATCAAATTACTAATAAAAAAACAGAAGTCTTAAATGCATTTAAGAAAGCTCCTGTTCCTGGATTTAGATCAGGCAAAGCATCTCTTGATGCAATCAAAATGCATTATCGAAATCAAATTGATGAATCATTAAAGCGTGCGTTAGCAGAAGAAGCTTACCATAACACTCTTTTTGAGAAAAATCTAAAAGTGCACGGTACTCCTATGTTTACCTCATTGTACTTAATGGATGGTAAATTTGGTTGTGAGTTTACGCTACATACGAAACCAGAATTTACTTTATCAGAGTTTAAAAATTTAGAAATTCCTAAGCCGCATGAAACTGAAACAGCCACCGCTCTCTGTGAGCGTATGATACAAGAATTGCGAGTTCGATATGGTGAAGTAAATCCATATACAGATACTGATTTTGTACAAATGGGCGACAACGTAATTGTTAATTATGAAGGCTATTTAGATGGTCAAAAAGTTGATAATCTATGTGTAGAAGGCGAAATGCTTACTGTAGGCAAAAATACTTTAGAGAATTTTGATACTAACCTATTAGGTATGCATCCAGGAGAAACCAGAGAATTTAATATTCAAGTACCAGCTAATGGTTTACCTTCTGTAGCCAATAAAACAGTTACTTTTAAAGTTACTTTAGCCACCGGGTCTAAATCTATTCCTTGTCCTTTAGATGATACTTTGGCAACTAAACTAGGAAAAAACTCTTTCTCTGAACTAAAAGAATTTGTGTTAGCTTCAGCACAAGCACAATTGATTAATAAATCACAATTACAGCTAACAGAGGCTGTTTCTAAAAAATTAGTTCAAGACAATAAAATTGTAATTCCTAATTGGATGGCTTTGTCAGAAGCTAAATATTTAGCTCATCAAGCTAAAATTAACTGGGAAACTTTGCCTGATCAAGATAAAATAAGATATTTGCAAGTGGCTGCAGACAATGTTAGATTGTCACTTATTTTAGAAAAAATTAGAGAAAATGAGCCAGATGCACAATTAACAGATCAAGAAGTTCTTGATATTATTAAAAGGAATCTTGCTAACTCTAAAACAAATCAATCTTTAGAAGAAATATTGCAGCAAATGTCGCAAAATGGTTATTTGCAAGTTCTCTTCTCTAGAATCAAAGATGAACACGTGTTAGATTTTGTTGTTAAAAACGCTAAAATAGTTGAATGAGGAAAAAATGAGTAAGTCAGAAGAACCAAATGTATTTCCTGCTAAATGGGCAAAAATCTTAAAAGAACTTCCAGAGTTCAAAGAAACCGCAGAGTCTGCTAGCCCAGATGATTTAAAGAAAATTATTCTTACTTGCGAAGGCAATCTCTATAATATAGAAAAAGAAAAAACCCAAGACCATAAACTAAATGGGGCAAAAGAATTAGTAAAAGAATACACTGCCCCATATCGAGATGCCATGAAAGTGCAAACTGCAAAAGTAAAGTATGCTCTTTTTCTCCTAGAAGGAAAGGGCGTAGAAGTTGGTGAAGAGTCAGAATGAAAGTACAAAGGTTTAATATACAAGCTTGCTGTGGTAAAAAAACCTTAGTCTTTAAAACTGATAAACCCTTGACCAAAGATGTATTACAAGCTTTAATTAATTTAGGATTCCGAGAATCCCCACATTTTACGAAAGCAGGAATTATTTATGTAGATAATTCTGATTTCGTAATTACTGGACCCATCGGCTCCGATAAATTACAAATTAAATGTAGAACCTTGAATTGCGAAGATAAAATAAATAATTTAGAGCAATTGTTACTGCCTATATAAAAATAAGGGGAAAATACTTTCCCCTTATTTCTATCAAAATTATTAAATAAATAACAGACATCTTCTGTCAATAAAGAGGTTTGTAGTGGCTCAATCTAATTTTTTAAAAAAAATTGCAAAACAATACGAGCTAATTACTACCAGCTTTCATGAATCGGGACATGCTATTTTTGCTTTATTAGCCAAAATACATGTCCCTTTAGTTTATGTTTTCCATAATAAAAAAAATAATAGAATGGAAGGCTCTTGCCATTATCATATCCCAGATTTTTCCAGAATAGAAGATAAAACACTATTCTCTATACTAGTAGAAAAAGAAATAGGAATTAAATATGCAGGTCTTACCGCCGAAAAATATCACTTTAAAACTGTATCAGGATCTGATAAATTTCCAGTGTTTTTACGAGACGGATCTTCTAACGATACTATGTCTGCTGCGTACCTTATTAGGCAACATAATATAGTGCCCCCAGGTAAAAAAAGATATGAATATAAAAAGAAAAAAATTAAAGAAATATTACATGTCTTACAAGATAATTGGAACGATGTAGTATTAATAGCACACTCCTTGTTTAATAAAAAGAAATTGTCTTTCCAAGATTTAAAAAATATCCTTACCAAAAAAAGTGATAAAAAACAATTTTGGAAAAATCAATTTAAAATAATAGAAAAGATATTTATTAAATTAAACACGCTTGATGAAATTGAATTAAAATCTATATTACTGTCGTAATCTCTTCAAACTATATTCCCTGATAAATACACATAACCTATTTTTATAGGTTAAGAGCTTCTTTGTAAGACTTGTTTATCTATCAAAATATTTTATATAAAAGGAACCATATGGTCGATTTCGTAAGTCTTCATAATCAAACAGATTATTCTATTCTCGATTCTACTATCTCTGTTAAAGGCTTGTTTGCTAAAGCTAAAGAATTAAATTATCCAGCTATTGCTATTACTGACCATGGCTCTTTGGCAGCCGCTTGGGAAGCTTGGAAAGTCTCTAAAGACTCTTCCGTAAAATTAATTATTGGCTGTGAATTTTATTTCCAAGATGATAATAAAAACCCAGCAGATAAGTTTAGACACCTTGTCTTGTTAGCCACTAACGCCACCGGCTACAGAAACTTGCTCACCTTAAACAAAAAAGGTTTCGATCACAACTCTTTTAATAGTAAAAGAGTTTACTCCGTCATCGATTGGAACCTACTACAAACTTATTCAGAAGGTCTTATCTGCCTCACCGCCTGCGGTAATGGTATCATCAGCCAATTACTCACCAAAGGTAAATTTGATGAAGCTGAACGTACACTCTTAAAATTAAAAGAAATCTTCCAAGATAAATTAGGCGTAGAAGTTCAGCCCAATAACATGAAACGTGGCTCCAATGTCTATAATGATGAAATCGATCAACAATTCCTTAACCGTAGACTTATTGAACTAGCTAGAAAACATGATGTAAAGATCGCCCCCGCCTGCAATGCCCACTATCTAAATAAAGAAGATCATGATATCCATGATGTGCTTCTTTCTATCGGATCTCATCAGCCTAGATATTCCAATTTTCGCCTCAAATATCCAGTACCAGATTTCTACCTCAAATCCGGTGAGGAAGTTAAAAACTTCTTCTCCAGAAACTATGGCGAAGAATTTGCGCTTCAAATCTGCCAAAATACTATACACTTCGCTGATATGTGCGAAATTCCCAACTGGATCGATCCTAAATACTCCAATCCCTCCGGTAAAGAACTTCCTATCTTTCCCGTTAAAGATGAAATAGATTATCCTCAATTTTTACAATGGTCTTCCTCTCAACCAGAAAATGTCCAACAACTATCTGAAGATAAGCAATACCTTCGCTTTGCCTGTGAAAATAAATTCCCTCGTATTAAATTTTCTTCCGATGAAGAAAAATCTGTCTATCTCGATAGAATCAACGAAGAACTAGATGTATTAGAATATCATGGTTTTTCTAGCTATATGCTAATTGTTGCCGATTATGTTAACTGGGCTAGAAAGAACAATATCCCAGTAGGTGAAGGTCGTGGCTGCCTTACTGGAGACACTCAAGTTTTAACCGATAAAGGTTTTAAGTTGCTGCAAGATATTTCAACTAATGATCAGGTATTTTCTCATACTGGAAATATTAAACCAGTTCTTAAGACTTTTAAATTTGATGTTGCAAAAGAAACTTTATTAAAGATCTCTTCATATCAATCATTTAATGATTTGGTTATGACAAGAGATCATAAGGTTTTAGCATCTACACCAAACTATGCAGATAAGCAATATGTTTACGGCAATAAAATTATTAATCGTAAAGTAAAGGTATTTAATCCAGAATTAAATTGGGTGGAAGCTAGAAAGCTAAAACAAGGAGATTATTTATTCACCCCTACCCTCAATAGAGAGATTATTACGCCTGGCGTAATTGATTTAGCTAAGTACAGTGATTTTGAGGTTAAGGGAGACCGCATACTAAAAAAAGTATACTATCAAAGCGATCTTTCTATTAAATCAATTGCTAAAAAATCTGGATTAAGCTTTGAATGCGTTAGATCTTATAAAAACAATCAAGAAATTTCTAACCAAAACTTAAATACTTTAACATCATATTTGTCTAGCGTTAATTCTTCTACAGAAGAGTTTTTATCTAATCAAAATTTTAAAATCAATAATATTCAAAGATACATTCCAGTAGATATTGATTTTACCTATATTTTAGGTCGTTGGATTGGGGACGGATGCTTTTCTTCTAGCCCAGGAATTAGCATTTGCTTTAACTCAAAAGATATTGATGGTATTGAAAAAGTTAAAAGTTATTTTAACAAATTAGGTTTTCACGTTTCCCATGAAAACAGAATACGCAATAATGTATTATTAACAATTTCAAATAAAGAATTAATGCTCCTTTTTAAGGATTTATTTCCTAATTATACTTGTGCCTATAATAAACATATTCCTTCTATGTTTCGTAATTTTCCTCCAGAACTTATTAAAAGTTTACTGTTAGGAATCATGGAATCAGATGGATGCGTGTATAATAATTATGAAAAAATTAAAACTACGAGCTTACAATTAGCTCTTGAAATTAAAGAGGCTTTGAATTATATTTCATTGCCATCAACTATTTATACAGAGAAAAATCCTAAAAGGTATGATGTCCCTACCGCAACAAGTTACTCTGTTATGTTTTATGGTATAAAAACACCTTTAAACAAAAAAAATATTATTATCACTCCAAGTGGTTTTTATAGTAAAATTACTAAAATTTCTACTACCAAAAGAAAATATGTGTATGACTTTACTGTAAAAGATGATCATAGTTATCTTACTTCTAGCGGCATTGTACATAATAGCGTAGGTGGTTCATTAATCGCTTATTTATTAGGAATTCATCAAGCTGATCCTATTAAATACAATCTTATCTTTGCCAGATTCCATAATAAAGAAAAGAGTAGCTTTCCAGATATTGATTTAGACTTTGCTCCTTCTGGAAGGGAGAAGGTTCAAAACTATCTTCGTCATAAATACGGAGATGATCATGTTGCTCACGTCTCCAACGTCAATACCATCACTCCAAAAGTATATGTTCGAGATATTTCTAGAGCCTGTGAGCTAGGCGGCTCCAGAGAAGAAGCTATTAAATTAGGTAACGATGTAGCAGATTGTATTCCATCAGATATTCATTCTATTGATGATGCTTATGAAAAAGTACCACTCTTTGCCGAGTATTGTAAGAAATATCCAGAGTTCTTAAAGTACAAAGATATTTGTGGTAAATATCGTGCTTGGTCTACCCACGCTGGAGGTATTATTATTTCTGCCAGACCTCTTACTGGTTTGGTTCCACTACGCCGAGATAAAGATGGTGCTCTAGCACTAGAGTATGATAAAGAAAAGGCAG
>JACCDP010680965.1_pt1 | contig 21087 bp, 23 predicted proteins | sample 7445841 | NCBI WGS metagenome assembly JACCDP01 (sample SAMN15323441, study PRJNA562643) | freshwater metagenome | isolation source: river surface water | place: USA:Blue River Watershed | collected 2017-08-17
GGGGCTATTATCGGCTTCCCTGATGAATTTATTGAAAAGCGAATGAAAGAAATTTCAGAAATGTCTGGAGAGCCAATTTATTTTGCCAATTATAACGGACCAGGCCAAGTTGTAATTACAGGTTCAAAAAAAGGGGTCAGGCTTGCTTGTAAAACATTTAAAACTGAGGGGGCTAAAAAAGCTGTCCCACTTCCAATTTCGGGTTCCTTTCATTCTCCTTATATGGAAGAGGCAAGAGTTGAATTAGCTAAAATTATACTTAGGTCTACTTTTAATTCACCATTTTGTCCTATTTACCAATGTGTAAATGGAGAAAAGCAAACAGAACCTGAAATCATTCAAAAAAATTTAATCGATCATATAACTAGTCCTGTACATTGGACATCTGTCATTAGGAATATGGAAAGTGATGGTGTCACTCAGTATTATGAAGTTGGAACAGATGACACATTGCAAAAAATTGTATCAAGGATGTGTCCTACAAAAAAAGTTTCATCAATATGGGATATTCCATATTATGACAATCTAAAAAATCCTCTCAATTAATTAATAACTAAAAACAAATAAAATGATGAATTTAGATGAATTTGTAAAAATTTTTGCTGCTCAATTTGAAAACACTCCAGTAGACCAATTTACTCCTGAAACGGTATTTAAAAATCTAGAAGAGTGGGATAGCTTGTCAGTACTTTCTATTGTTTCTATGGTTGATGAAGAATTCGAAAAGACAATTACAGGAGCAAATTTGCGTTCAATTAATACAATAGAAGATTTATTTATTTTCATTGAAGCATTATAGAATTATGTATAATCCTTATACCTTAGAAGGGAAAACAATACTAGTAACTGGAGCTTCTTCAGGAATTGGTCGGTCAGTTGCTATTGAATGTTCTAAGTTAGGGGCATCATTGGTGATAACTGGCAGAAATTCAGAGAGACTAAATGAAACATTTCTAGAATTATCTAGCAACCAGAAACATACTCAAATTATTGCTGACTTATCAAATTACTCTGAACTTGAAAAGTTAGTTGAAATGACACCAGCCTTAGATGGATTTGTGAGTAATGCTGGAATAACAAAAGTATTGATGGTAAAATCGATAAAAAAAAACACATTAAAAGATATATTAAATACAAACACAATTTCTCCTATTTTACTTACACAATTATTAGTGAAGACTAGAAAATTGAAATCATTTTCATCTATTGTTTTTACTTCTTCTTTGTCTGGTGTTTATTGTGTTCATTACGGAGAGTCTATGTATGCAGCATCCAAAGGAGCAATTTCAGGTTTTGCAAAAGGGGCAGCATTAGATTTATCTCGACAAAATATACGTGTGAATTCTGTTAATCCAGGTGTAATTATGACAAATATATTTGAAGGTATATTGACAGAGGAAGAGTTAAAAGAAAAACAAAATTTTTTTCCCTTAAAAAGATTTGGACAACCAAGTGATGTTGCATTTGCTATAATTTATTTTCTTTCAAATGCTTCATCCTGGGTCACAGGAGTCAATTTAAAGATTGATGGCGGCTATACTTTAATTTAAAATATTTGTTTTTAACAATTGCTTTAATCTTTATGCGAATATTTCGTAATGTCAATTCTGTTCTAGCGTCAAACACGTATATATTGTGTGAGGATTATGAAAGTTCGATTTATGTAGTTGACCCTGGTGATTCCAAGCCTATTATTGATTGGCTTAATAATTTTGATAAATCCATAGACGGTATAATTCTAACCCATTCTCATTATGATCATATTTATGGGCTAAATGACTTGTTGCAAACCTTTCCAAAATGTAAATTATTTATTGAAAAAAACATGCTTGCAGGTTTATCTTCTGTTAAATTAAATACTTCAATTTATCATGAGTGCCCCTATGTAATAAATATTGAATTTAAAAAAAATATCATTGAAATAAATGAATTCAATAAATATTTTTTATGGAAAAACTTTTATTTTTCAATTATGCATACACCTGGACATACTCCAGATTCTATTTCAATAAAACTAAATCACTTCTTATTTTGTGGGGATGCTTTAATTCCCGGTATGAAAACGTATAGAGTTAAAAACAGTAATTTATACGATATTGATAAATCGATTGATAAAATTTCCACTACCTTACCCAGTAATACTGTATTACTACCTGGCCATGGTGAATATTGTTATCTGCATGATTTGAAATTTGTCAAAAAGTTTATTAAAGCTAAAACTACATTAGGCTTTAGTGAACTTTATTTTAAATTAAACTGAACATTACTATGAAATGTATGATAAAAAATGTGCAAATTGATTCCTTAGTCACTTACTTGCCAAAGAATGTTATGGAAATGAATTCTCTTTGTAAATTATATGGAGAAAGTAATGTTAAATCAGTAATGAATGCTACTGGTGTAGAGCGAGTTCATATTGCAGATGTTAATGAAACTTCTTCAGATATGTGTTTAGAAGCTGCCAATTTTTTATTGAAACAAGAGCAGATAAATAAAGATGAAATTGATGGATTAGTCTTTATTTCACAAACTCCTGATTATATTGGTCCAGCTACTTCAGTAGTTTTGCAAGATAGATTAGGCCTTTCTCATGAAACTGTTTGTTTTGATATTTCTTATGGTTGTTCAGGATATATTTATGGTTTATTACAAGCTGCTACTTTAATTGGATCAGGTGTGTGCAAAAAAGTACTATTATTAGCTGGTGACACCACTTCAAAGTTCGTGAATCCAAAAGACAGATCACAGAGAATGGTTTTTGGTGATTGTGGTTCAGCTACAATTTTAAGCTCCGGAAAAGGGAATTTAGGTTTTCACATCTGTTCAAATGGTAAGGATTTTGATAAAGTTATAATACCTGCTGGTGGTTTTAGAATGCCTTTAACTAACGAGACGCAAAAAGAAATTATCGATAATGATGGTAGTGTTCGTACTCTTCAAGATTTGTATATGGACAGCGCAGCGGTTTTTAATTTTATAGTGAGGTCTGGTAAAAATAGTATAGAAACTATTTTGGAGTACATGAAATGGGAAAAAGATGAAGTAGATTTTTATGCCCTACATCAAGCTACTAAATTCACAATTAATTATTTAAGAAAACGACTTGGTTTGACAGATAAAAAAGCGCCTAGTAACATCAAAAATTATGGTAATACAGGACCAACAACTATACCTTTGCTTTTAAGTGACCTTTGTAATATGGATTCAGTTCTCCAGCTTAATAATTTCAAAAAAGTTATTATGAGTGCTTATGGCATTGGTTTGTCTTGGGGAAGTGTAGCATGCGATTTATCCTCTACTAAAATTTATCCTCCTATAAATAAATCTCTTTAATTTATAAACTATGAATGATTTTATTACAAATTTTGCAGATATTTTTGATGAAACGCCGTTAAACTTGTTTAACACAAATACAAATTTTAAAGATCTTGGTGAATGGTCATCACTACATGGGTTAGCAACAATTAATATGGTAGAGTTAAAATATAATGTGCAGCTAAAAGCATCAGATATAGTTCAGGCTAATACAATTCAGGATCTAATTGACTTAATTTGTAGTAAAAAATAGTCATGTACAACCCATATTCTTTAGCTAATAAAAATATTTTGGTGACAGGAGCTTCTTCTGGAATTGGTAGATCTATAGCAATTGAGTCTTCTAAATTAGGTGCAAAACTATTTATCACTGGCAGATCAGAAGAGCGCCTACTTGAAACCATGTCATTGATGAAAGGGAAGAATCATGAGTATATGGTTTCTGACATTACATCTAGAAGTGAAATAATTAAATTAGTAGATAGTCTTCCAGCTTTAAATGGCATTGTGTATAACGCTGGTGTAATTGGTAAGCGTGAATCTTGCAAATTTATAAGTACTGAAAATTTAGATAGTACAATTACAACAAATTTATACGGTCCAATTTTTTTGCAGAAAGAAATTTTGGATAAAAAATTGTTATTAACAGAATCATCTGTAGTTTTTATTTCATCACGTGCTCCATTTTATCCTTTAATGGGTAATTCAGTATATAGTATTTCAAAAGGAGCACTCTTAGCTTATGCTAAAGTATTGGCACTCGAATTAGCTTCAAGAAGAATACGTGTAAATTCAATCTGCCCAGCAATGATTAAATCAGAATTTCTAGATAGTATTTCCACTATTTCAAGTGAAGATATTACTAAGGATGAGAATAGATACCCTTTAAAACGTTATGGTGTTCCTGAAGACGTTGCCTTTTTAGCAATTTATTTATTATCTGATACTTCAAAATGGATGACTGGATCATCAATTGATCTTACTGGAGGAGGGATGGGGTCATTAATTTAAATTTATAATTTATGAAAGCATTTATAAAAGCAATTTCTTATTATTTGCCAGAAAAAATTCTTACTAATGATGAATTAGTTGAAATGTTCCCTGAATGGAGTGTAGAAAAAATTGCGTCTAAAATAGGTGTTTTTGAAAGGCATATTTCAGCTGAAGACGAAACTGCGACAGATATGGCATGTAAGGCTGCTGAAAAACTTTTCATTGAACACATAGATGCACGTAAAGAAGATATTGATTTTGTAATTCTCTGTACTCAAAGTCCAGACTATTTTTTGCCCACTTCGGCTTGTATTGTACAAAAAAAACTTCAATTAAAAACAAATTGTGGTGCTTTTGATTTTAATCAGGGGTGTTCAGGTTATATCTATGGTTTGTCAATTGCTAAGGGACTGATTATTGCAGGAATAGCAAAAAATATTTTGTTTATTACTTCTGAAACATATAGTAAATATATTCATCCTATGGATAAAAGTAATCGTACTATTTTTGCAGACGCAGCAACTGCATCAATTATATCCACAACTGGATTTGCTGAAATTAGAGAATTCTCACTTGGTACTGATGGTGGTGGATTCGAAAATTTAATTGTAAAGAGTGGAGGAAGTAGAAAACCGAGCCGTCAAAATGATTTGAATTATGATAAAAGCGGCAACCCTATCTCAAGTGATTTTTTATTCATGAATGGGTCAGAAATTTTCAATTTTACAGCGGCATCTATACCACAACTTGTTCATGATGTTCTTCAAGTTAATCAACTTAAAAAAGATGAAATAAAACTTTTTGTTTTTCATCAAGCAAATAAGTTTATGATAAATTACCTCAGAAAATTGTTAAATATTGAGAAGGAAAAATTTTATGAATTTTTAGAAAAAGTTGGCAATACGGTTTCTTCAACAATCCCTATTGCTCTATATGAAGCAAAAAAAGATGAAAAATTAATTAATAATGTATTGTTGGCGGGATTTGGAGTAGGTTATTCTTGGGGAGGTGTTATTTTGAGTATAAATAGCATGAAAAAACTATAAAATAAAACATAAATTTAAATGATCTATAATAAAATATCATTTTCTCCACCTTTTGTTGACAAAAATGTCATTGATGAAGTTGTTGATGTTCTGACTTCAGGGTGGATTACCTCCGGACCAAAGGTAGTTCAATTAGAAGATGAAATTTGTAAATTGACAGGTGTGTCTAGATCAGTTTGTGTAAATTCATGGACATCAGGGGCTATTTTAGTGCTCAAGTGGTTTGGTATAAAAGAGGGCGATGAGGTAATTGTACCAGCCTATACCTACAGCGCTACTGCATTGGCAGTTTTGCATTGTGGAGCAATTCCTGTAATGGTAGACGTTACAGAAGACTTTACAATAGATGTTAACGCAATTGAAAAGGCAATTACTTCTAAAACCAAAGTAATTATGCCAGTTGACATCGCTGGTTTGCCTTGCGATTATGATGCAATCAATGTATTAGTAAATAAAGGTTCAGTAATAAATCAATTTGTTGCAGAATCAGATAAACAAGCTCTTTTGGGTAGAATATTAGTTGTTTCTGACGCTGCACATTCTATTGGTGCTTTATATAACGGTATGCCCGCTGGAAAATTAACCGATTTAACAATTTTTTCTTTTCATGCAGTAAAAAATATTACTACAGCTGAAGGTGGCGCTATTTGCATAAACCTCCCAAAGTCATTTGAAAATTATGAAGAGTACAAGTTAATGAAGCTTTACACACTTAATGGTCAAAATAAAGATGCATTTACCAAGTCTCAAGCAGGTGGCTGGAAATATGATATACTTTTTGCTGGTTTAAAAGTTAATATGCCTGATGTTTGTGCTGCGATTGGTTTAGCTCAAATTCGTAAATACAATTCTTATCTAATACAAGAAAGAAAACGTGTTGCATTTCGATATCAAGAGTTCTTTCAAAAACATATTATTTTTCAACTTCCTATTTTAAAAGATGAGGATAGGGAGTCTTGTTATCACTTATATGCTTTACGAATTAAGACAATATCAGAATTACAGCGAGATGCAATAATTGAATTAATTACAGAAAGAGGAGTGTCTGTTAATGTACATTTCATTCCTATGCCTATGTTAACAGTATTTAAAAATCTGGGCTATAAAATAGAAGATTTTCCAATAGCTTATGATAACTATTCTCGCGAGATATCCTTGCCAATTTACCCGCAATTAACAAATGAGCAGATAGATTATATCTGTGAAGCTGTGCTCGCTTCTTACAAAAAAGTTGTGCTAAATGATTAGATTTTTAGATTTTTTATTTTCTTTTTTTGGCTTAATCCTGTTGTCACCTCTTTTCCTTTTAATTGCTCTTTTGATTAAGTTTAGCTCAGATGGGCCAGTCATCTATAAGCAATCAAGAATTGGTTTAAATGGAGTAAAGTTTGATGTTTATAAATTTCGCACTATGCAATTGAATTCTGACAAATTAGGTTTAATAACTGTTGGAGGTCGTGATTCAAGAGTAACATCAATAGGATATTACTTAAGAAACTATAAATTGGATGAACTTCCGCAATTAATTAATGTATTAATTGGAGATATGAGTTTTGTTGGACCTCGTCCAGAAGTTAAAAAGTATGTTGATTTATATACTTTGGATCAACGAAGAGTTCTTTCAATTAAGCCGGGGATAACTGATTGGGCTTCTATTTTATATCGGGATGAAAATATAATATTAGAAAAATCAAATAATCCAGAACAAGAGTATATTCATAAAATAATGCCAGATAAAATAAAATATAATTTAATATATATTAATAAACATAGTATAATTGAATATTTTAAGATTATAATAGTAACTTTTTGGAGAATTTTATTTCCTCTTAAGTAATTTAAACTCATATACAATTCATTATATTTTATTTTCATTTAGGCAGCTCATGTGGATAATCATCTACATGAAACATTAATTAGATTCCAGATTCCCAATGAAGATTCTACACATATCGTATAGTCTTAATGAACAATCTGCAGCTTATAGGCTAGCAGAGGAGCAGGCAGTAAATCACGGACATCATATTAACTTCATGCTTGCTAGAAAGTCAACATCCTCTTTTGTTGATTCAAGACGAGTTTATCCTTTTATAACATCAGTTTTCGGATTTACCGGTCATTTAATTGACTATGTTTTAAGAAAATTTCTTATCCGAAGTGACGAAGTCTTTTCAATTGGCATAAATCTGCCATTTAAAAATTGGATTTTTGATAGCTTAATTCATAGAATTAGACCTGATGTAATTCATTTGCATTGGGGAGGTTATAGTTTTATAACTCCATTGCTTTTATCTAAATTGAGTAAATATGACAACTCCCGTTTAATAGTAACAACTCACGACTATTATTATTTCACAGGCGGCTGTCATATTCCAATGGGGTGTCAAAAACACAATGATGATTGCAAGAATTGCCCAATTGCAAAAAATAGATTAGGAGAAAAATGGATTGCACTTACTCGAAATCGCATCAATAAGTTATTATCAAATACTAAAATTAGTTTTGTTGCACCATCGTTTTATACAAATAATTATTTGAGTACTAGATTTAAGAGTATTAATAGTGAAGTTATTGCCAACACAGTTGGCAATTTTTATTTACAAGACAGAATATTGCTTAAAAATTTATTTGTTGAGTTCAAAAAATATAGATTTTTAAATAACAATGTTCCTACTTTAATGGTTGTGGGAGTAAAAAAATCATTTAATCAAAATAAGGGCGCAGACATAATTTTAGAGCTTGTTAAAAATATTTCTAAAAATAGGAGGCAATTTAATATAGTCACTGTTGGTGAATTTATGCAATTAGATATATCTGGAACACATTTGCACTTTAATAGTAGGGCTGTTGAGGAAATGAAGCAACTCTATACAATTGCAGATCTTTGTGTTGTACCATCTAGATATGAAACGTTTAGTCAAGTAACATTGGAATCTATTCAACTTGGTACACCCGTCGTTGCATTTGATCTTACTGGGCCTAAAGAAATTATAATAGATGGTTTGTCAGGATTTTTAGTCTCTTCTTTCAATATAGATCAATTTTGTAATACAGTAATTGAAAACATGAATTACAAAATACTTAATGAAGATATTTTAACTGAAGCTGCATTAAATACTTCAGTTAAGTTTTCGCCAAGTTTAATTGCATTCAAGTATCAGGATCTTTACCTTAATAATATATTAAATGATTAATTCAAGTTATGATTCTTTTGGGATTTCTGTTATTACGGTGACCTTGAATCAAATTGACAAACTAAAGTCAACTGTTTCCTCAGTTCAGGATTTCGTAGATCACAATCAAAAATTTCAAATCGAACATATTGTTATTGATGGTAATTCAAAAGACGAAACTAAGGAATTTTTGATTAGCCAAAAAAGCCCAAATCTTATTTATTTATCAGAAAAGGATAATGGGATTTATGATGCAATGAACAAGGGTGTAAAAATTGCTCGTTTTGATTATGTAATCTTTATTAATGCAGGAGATAGAGTAGAATTAAAAAAAATAGACTTTTCTTTAATCCAGTTACTTAAGAATGGACTAATCGAAGATAAATTGGCTGGTTTTGCGTTTGCTGTAATTTACAAATTAGGTATAAGAGTTCGAAAAGTTATTGCAAGAAAAGTAGACATCTTTAATCCAAAAATGCCTGGTATACATCAAGGTATGTTATATATGCGTATACGATTGCTTAATATGCCTTTTGACGCGAATTATCAAATTTGCGGTGATTATGAACAATTTGCACGTATGTTTTCAAACGGGTATCATTTTACACCGATAAATCAATTTTTTTCGATACTATATGCAGGTGGAATATCATCAAATAAGCCTTATAGATTATATCTTGAATCAAGTTATATTACTGATAAGTATTTTAGACCAGGGAGATTATATGGTTTAAAATGTAAAATCAAGTTAATAGTGGCACTTACATCTGTTCAACTAATTTTATTCTATTCAAACGTACTTTCTAGTTTTAATCTTTTCTTCAATAAAAATGTGCACCAAGATGAATAGGACTAAGCATTTGGATCTTGGTTCAGGACTAAATCCTAGAAATCCGTTTTTCGCTGATGAATTATACGGGGTAGATATTATTGATGTAAACAATTCAAAGGTAAATTTCACTTATACTAAATGTAATCTTTCGTATGATCCATTACCATTTGATGACAACTACTTTGATTCAGTTTCAGCTTATGATCTTTTTGAACACATACTAAGAGTTCATATAGTGAATGGAAAAACTATATTCCCATTTGTTGACTTAATGTCAGAGGTATATAGGGTGTTAAAACCTGGAGGACAGTTATATGCAATGACACCGGTTTATCCTAAAGAATCTGCTTTTGTTGATCCTACACATGTTAATTTTATCTCAAAAAATACGTATAAATACTTTATTTCTCCACATAATTGGGCAAAAATGTATGGATTTAATGGAAGTTTTGTTAAAAAGCGTGTTTCTATTGAGAATTTTGAAATGGAGGTGAAAAATTATTCATTGATTAAGTTAATTATTTTAAAGTCAATTTATTTTGTTTTTCCTAGAAGAAAACAACATATTGTATGGCATTTCACTGCCTTAAAAAATCATATCAACTAATGCTTGATTATTCAAATATTGTAGTTCTGATTCTTTCGACTAAAGATTCTGAATACGACAGTTTTCGAGCAGCTATTGAATCTACTTGGCTACAAGACTTTAAAAGTGTGGGAATAAAATGTTTTTTTTATGAAGGTGGCTCAGATGTAAACAAAATTGAAGGAGATTATATTAAACTTAAATGTCCTGATGATTTATATAGTGTTTCACGTAAGTTAATCGAAGCACTTAAAATAGTATTTGAAAAATACCCTGAGGTAAAACTAGTTTACCGTACTAATTTGTCATCATACATCGATGTAGAAACATTTTTAAAATTCATTAAAGTTAATAAATTTACTGAAGATACATATGCTGGCGTGATTGGAAATTCTTATATTTTTAGAGAATTATTATATAAGTATAAGTTATTATATTATGTTTCACGATTCATAATTTTTGGAAAAAGAGTACAATTTGCAAGTGGAGCTGGTTTTTTTCTTGGTGCAAATCATTGCCGTACAATAATTTTTTCTAAGAATAATTTAAATTTAGTTGATGATATTATGGTTGCTAATACAATAAATATAAGTCCATTAATAACTGCAATACCTGAAAGATTAACAGTATCCATAGAATCAAGGCACCATTTTCAAAAAAAAGAATTTTTAAATTTAGTATATGAGAAATATCTATTTCATTATAGATTTAAAACAAAAAATAGAAGTGAAGATGCATTTTTTCTAAAAATGTTCGGAGAAAAAAAATTTAGAGAAAGTTTTTTTATTTGCCAAAATGATTAAATACAATTAAAATGATTATTTGGTCATATTCAGTATTTGGCTTAAATACCGAAGTATATTATAAACCAATGCTTGAAAATATACGATTAGCTAAATCAAATAATGTTAAAATTGTCATTTCAACAACCGAACAGTATTTAAATTTAATAGAAGATTACTTTTCTCACGAATTAGAAAACATTCATATTGTAACATTTCCATCTAAAAAATATACTGGTCTTGAAACTATTTTAAGATTTCTCGTAGTTGATAAATTAGATGCTGATTATTATTTTATTAAAGATTCAGATTCTACAGTTACAGCAAGAGAATTATATATTATGAATCATTGGATGTTAATCTCTAAATTAAGTTATATCATAATTAGAGATAATCCCCTTCATGTTGCTCCAATTTTATCTGGGATGTTTGGTTTTAGAAAAAATGCAAAATATAGTATCTCTAAGAGTTGCATTAATACCTTTTCTGGCTTTAATTCCAAATTGAACTATGGTTTTGATCAACAATGGCTTACTGAAAAAATATACTCTGAAATAGTTACAGAAACTCAAGTATATTCTAGTTACTTTCATTTTTTCAATGAAAATCTAATCAGGTTATCAAGAGTCAATAACTCCAATTTTATCGGAGCTCAAAGTCTAGGTAATATAAACCCTAACTCAAAAGACATAGATTTTTTACATTTATATGGTGATAACCTCTTATCTGTACCATTTTTAGATGCTATTCCAAAATATTTTAGCCGTTTAATATATGGAAGAGTTAGACCGAGTATTTATCTTTCCTATTTCTTGAAACTTATTAAGCTTTAAGATGTTTAATAAAAAAAACATAATAAACTATTCTTTGCATATACTTAATGGAATTCTACCCATTTTTCTTATTTTATATTTAAATAGTAAATCTACCCTAACATTTATGGGGTATTTTTTCAAAGCACTTGCTGTAATAGGGACTGTACAACTATTTGTTGATTATGGTTTTAATTATTCGGCAATTAGAAGTTATCGTGAGCTTTCAACAAATGAATCTACTACTCAACATCGATTTAATTTTCTTTACAATTTACTTGTAACTAAGTGTTTAATAGGAATATTGGTATTTCTTGCTTTTATATGTTACACAAAAATTTTCCTAACCCAATTTGTGGTAGCTGATTTGAGTTACGTATTTTTTGGCATTATATTTTCATTGTTTAATTTAAATTGGTTTTTTTATGCAGCGGATAAAAGCTTAGAATTTAACTGGATTTTAGTTATACTAAGAATTATTTCTTTTTTTATACTTTATATTTTACCATTACGTCTTGATAGTTTGCTTATTATCAATTTTGCACCATACTTTTTAAGTAATATATTACTTATGTTGTATTTAGCTTATAAACGATATCCCAAAAAACAAATTCAAATGCCTAAACTAGAAATTCTTTATATGCTTAAAAGCGGATGGACAATATTTTCTAATGGCATATTAATTTCTTTTTTAACAATGGCTTGGCCAATTTTTCTTTCGAAATTCCTTACAGTTGATATGATTGGCTTATATGGTTTAGCTGATCGTATTTCAAGAGGACTTCGTAATTTAATCGGGCCACTTCCGTTCCTTATTTTATCTCGACATAAGCAATCAAGCCCAGGATTTAATTTTCAATCTTATGATCAGAAATATGCAAAATTATTTGGTCTATTACTGATTTTTGTTCCACTTTTTTTTATGTTAATGCCAAACTTTCTTTTAGATTTAGTTTTAAAAGGAGCGGTTATCAATTATCGCTTATTATTAAATTTATACGCTTTAGGTTTTATTGCAGGTGCGTTAAACGCTCTTTTTTATACTTATTTGATAAAATTTACAAAAGAAAGTTTATACTTAATTTATTTTGTTCTAGCCTATATTTTAGGCATATCATTAGGTTTGTTAATCGGCACTTACATTTTTATGCCATTAATCGTTGAATTCATTCTTTGTATTTTACTTGTTATTAAATTCTTTCTAGAATATAATAAAACAAAGAATATAATTGTATCATTTTTGTAATGCTTAAAGTATCTATCATAACGGTTTGTTTTAATGCAGCAGACACTATAGAATCTACAATTACCTCTGTATTAAATCAAACTTATAAAAATATTCAATATATTATCATCGATGGAAAATCAACAGATAATACAATGGATGTTGTTAATAAATTCACCACTAAGATTTCCAAAGTTGTTTCAGAAGCAGATAATGGACTTTATGATGCAATCAACAAGGGCATTGCCCTTTCTAACGGTGATGTTGTTGGTTTACTCAATGCGGATGATATTTTTTATAATGATACAATAATTGAGACTATTGTTAATAATTTCAATTATAATAGTACTATAATGACTTTATTCGGCGATGTAGCATTTATAAACAACTCCAATAAAATTACCCGTCATTACTCATCGAAAAATTGGATGCCGTTTTATTTAAGATTTGGTGTAATGCCTCCTCATCCTTCTTTTTATTGTCGAAGAGAGTTATTTTCAAAACATAATAATTATAGAACTGATTTCAAAATTGCAGCTGATTTTGAACTTCTTTTACGTTTTCTCTTAATAAATAAAGTGAATTATAAATATATTAATGAAATTGTTGTCTTGATGAAGCTGGGTGGCTTAAGTACAAAAAATTGGTTCAGTCACCGGACTATAACAAGAGAAATTACAAAAGCTTGTCAATTAAATGGGATATATACAAACTATCTATTTGTTTCTTTTAGATATATCTTTAAGGCTATGCAATTTTTTACTTGTATAAAGTTTTTAAAAAGATGAGAGTTCAATTGACTGGTGCATCAGGTTTTATTGGTTCAAATATTAGAAAATTAATTAAAGCTGATTTTATTTCTTCAAAAATCAGTTTAACAAATTCATTTATAATCAATGCAGAATGCTATATACATCTTGCAGGAATAGCACATAATAGTGATAGGAAAATACGATCAAAAGATTACTATTCTATAAATACAGATTTAACAAAAAAAGCTTTCGATGCATTTTTATTATCTAATGCAAAAAAATTTATTTTATTAAGTAGTGTAAAGTCAATTAGAAATGAGTCTGATTCAATCATTACAGAAGATACTACTGAGACACCTAGCACTGCTTATGGTAAAAGTAAATTAGAGGCAGATAATTATATACTTTCTCAGGATCTTCCACAAGACAAATTTCTTTACATTTTAAGACCTGCTTTAGTTACTGGACCTGGTGTAAAAGGCAATATGTTAAAATTATATAATTTGTCCAGACGTCCTATTCGTTGTTTCTTTTCTTCCATAACTAATAAACGCTCATATTGCAATATTTTTAATCTCGCATATGTTATTGAACAAATAATTTATCGTAATGACATACCCTCTGGTATTTATCTATTATCAGATAATGAAACCATATCCACAAGCACAATTATATGTGAGTTGTCCTCAAATAAAATAGATCATCATTATTTATCTAAATTTTCTAAAAATTTATTTAGTTTACTTCTTCGCTTAGATAAGCTTATGGGATATATCTCATTTTTCAGTTCATTGCGAACACTATCAAGTAATTATGTTATTAGTAATGCAAAAATTACAAAAGCACTAGGGCATTCACTTCCGTTTTCTGCATTAGACGGAATCCGTTCATTAAAAGATAAATAAAATGTTTTCAAGATCTCTCTCTCTCTTGTTTTTAATTTTATTTTCTCCAATTTTAATATTCACATCTTTAATAATATTTGTTGAGGATGGATTCCCGATTATTTTTAAACAACAGCGCGTTGGTTTAAATAGAAATGTATTTTGGATCTATAAGTTTAGGTCTATGAAAAAAAATACACCTAATGTTTCTAAACAATCTTTGCAAGACCCTAGTTCTTATTATTTAAAATGCGGTTTATTTATTCGCGATTTTAGCATTGATGAACTACCTAATCTGATAAACATTTTAAAAGGGGAAATGAATTTTATAGGACCAAGGCCAGCTTTGTATAATGAATATGAACTCATAGATTTAAGGGAGCAAGCAGGTATACATAAAATTAAACCAGGACTCACTGGCTGGGCTCAGGTAAATGGCCGCGATTATTTGACAAATGAAATAAAGTGTAAATATGATATAGAATATTTACATAGCAAAACATTCATATTCAATTTCAAAATATTATTGCTAACTTTCTTTGCTATAGCTAATCCAATTTATATGTTTTTTAAAAGCCGATTAAAAGCTAGAATTAATTAAACTTCCTAAATCTTGAACTGATTTTATTTTTTTTAATGATATTTCATCAAATCCATAAATTGCATTAAAGGTATATTTTGGATTGACTCTTTTATCACTCCTATATCCATGATCTCCGGTTATTATTATTCTATATCTATTTTCTTTAGTTAAGACTTTTATTAAGTCCTCCAATTTTTCATTTGTGAAGTTCCAATAAGATAAATAATTTTTTAAATTTTTCGTCTTTAATGGAAATTCAGGTTTGTATTGAAACGGATAATGTGGCATATATAAGTGAGTGTAAATAAAAGTTTTGTGATTTTTTATACTAGACAATGTATCAGTTATATTTTCGAAAATATATTTATTATGTTCTTCCTGTGGGTAAAAAGATTTTGTAAAACCAGCTCTATTAAATTTCCCTGTATTACTAATAAATGTATAAAAAAATGTATTCATCAATATAACCTCAATAAATGATGTTGGATATAAATATATAGGTGTTAAATATTGGTATTTCCCAAAATGGAAAATACCAAAATTGATTATATCAACTTTTTTTTTCTCTAAACTATCTGCTAAGACCGAGTTTACAAGTCTTTTTCCCCCGATATTAATAACATCCTCATCCAAATATTTTCCGTTTAGGGATAAATTAAAATTAAACATAGAACTTAAGCTGAATATAGTTGACGTTTCATATGAGTAAAATGAACTATTAATTTTCCAGCCTTCATTTTTAAGTTTTCTAGAAAAAGCATAAATACTTGAATCTTTATAAACATTGAACAGTCCATCTGGAGAGGCATATTCATCAACTATGATTAATATTAGAGGTTTTGAAGTATTTAAACTTGAAATTTGCAAATAATTCGCCTTATAATCTCTGATACTTTTTCTGTTAATTTTTTTTAATGATGAAACTATCGTTACAAAGCTAACTATTATTAAAAATACGTTTAAGTACAAAAAATTCACATTTTTTTTCCTAATGTAAATTAACAAAATTATAAAGAGGAGTAATCCTAACTCTATAATTATCCTACCTCTTATTAAAATTCCATAATTTTGAATAACAAATTTTTGTATAAAGTTTATAATATAAATTGAGTAAAAAAAAGAGAATACTGCGAAGAAGGCAGAAATTGATATAATCGCATTTACTTTAAAATTTGCTTTTGACAGCAATAATTTTGTTAAAAAATCAATTATGATTATAATTGTAAAAAGCAAGTATATTTTGTTAAAAGAAAAAAAACTTGAATATCTTATATTTTCATAATTAAAGAATAAATATGGTAATATAATTAGTGCAATCGAAAGCTTTTTGAAATTGATAATTCCTTTATTCATTTCTATGCTTTTTAAATAAAAATATGATTCTTTTTGAATCTTTCAGGTAAACTAAATCCTGTAAAACAAATATTTTCTCCATTTCATTTATAAATACGGTTTCATTGTAATCTTTTAAATTCTTCCTTTTATCTTTTAATAGTATTTGAACTTTAGTATCTGTGATTGGTATAAATTCAACAATTAAGTATTTTCGTGTTAAAGATGAAAAAATATCTGTGATTTGTTTAAATGATAATTTATTGCTTATATGCAAATGATGTGTTAATGCTAAACCTAATATCAAATCTGAGTTAGCTCTATTACAAATACTATTTGTTTCTTCATTTTCCAATCCAATCTTGGGTGAAGGTTCAGCAATGTTTCCTATAAGTGTGTATACGCCTTTAAGTTTTTTTTCCTTTATTTGATATTCAATTTCATCAACACAGTTTTCATCTTCCTCTAAACTAATTACCTTTTCTGTATATTCCGCTGCAATTAAGCTAAACTTTCCTGTATTTGCGCCTAAATCTAATATCGATTTAGGTTTTGTTATTTCTAACCATTTTCGAATTGTTGCTTCTTTATCTTTCAAATATTCTTGGCTTTCTATATCATTCTCGTAGTATTTTGACCAATTACTTTTATATTTATAGGGTTTATTCCATTCAGAAATTGCATTGAAAATAAGTTTTTGTAATGATTTTATTTTTTCTAACGTAAACCCATTATTCTTTTTATTCTCTTTTTGTTTTAATTGATTATATCTTGAGTATTTAGAATGTAAATGTATATGTAATAGGCTGGTTAAATTAAACCAGCTTTTTATCGGGAGTTGTTTGCTTACAAAACATAATGACATACCTCTTAAATTTGCCATTGTTAGTTTTGACCACTCAGCGCCATTATAATACATTAATGCGACAGGACTTAACAATTCTTCACAAAACTGTCTGTATGCAGTCCAACTATCATTTTCTGTAAAGAACATAAATGAGCTAGTGTCAAACATTACTGCTTTTCCTTCTGTTAAATAAAAATTATATGGTGTAGCATCTTTTAATATCATACCATATTTAAGTGCAATATGGTTAATTTTTAAATAGGTTAAGATTACCTTTCTCCATTGTGAATACGACCATTCAAAAGGGTAGCTTTGAAAGGGAATTTGGGTAGGGAGTAGATGTTTATAAACTTCATGGTCATCTACATCTATTTCGATTTCTTGATGTTCAATAAGTAGCTCTTTTTTTGTTAGTTCATGGTATAGTCCTGATTCGATTAAATGGTCATATTCTGCTTTATATTCATAAAATATGTACCTAAAATAGCGTGTTTCCTTTTTTACAACTCTTGCGGCTGTATCTCTGTAGGAAATATTATTTGGCTCTATGATCATAATTAATCCGAATTATCAATTTCTTGGGTATTCTTCTTGCCAAATTTATATTTAAAATAGGCCACTATTCGCTTAAAAAACACTAGTGCTGTGAGTAATCCGGATAAAAATGCTTGAAATAATAAACTACCAGACCCTGGATCGATATAAAGAATAAAATGATTCATATTTGGCTTTTAAATTATTAATATAAAGATAATATTTCCAAGCTTTTAACAAAAAAGTATTTAATTATTTATTTCTAATTATTAATTTAATTGTAGTATTTGCCTATTTTAGGGTTATTTTTTTATATATACAGGTTTTCATAATTTGATTGATTTTATTCAACATTTATTGCTATTTGTGAATAGGGCTATAGTTTTTAACATGCATTATTAAGTAATAAAATTTTGGAAGTCAGTAGTCATTTTTTACTGTTTAATAACTTATTGACGTTCGTATCTTGCTAGCTTTTAGTTTTATAAGGATTTTGTAAATTATGTAATATATTTCGTCGGAGTTTTGATTGGGCACTTAAATGGTTAATATTTCAATAATTTGTATTTTTAAATCAAAAAGTCAATTATATGCATTCAGATAGTAAAATATATATTGTTGGGCATAAGGGTTTAGTTGGATCTAGTTTAGTTAGAAAATTTAGAAAAGAAGGCTTTACTAATATTTTAGGTGAAGTATCAAAGGATCTCGATTTAAGAGATCAAGCAGCAGTAAATAAATATTTTAAAGATTTTAAACCTGAATACGTAATTCATGCAGCTGGCAAAGTTGGCGGTATTATAGCCAATAATACTTATAGGGCTGAATTTATTTATGATAATATTATGATGGAAGCAAATGTAATTCATGCAGCACACAAATTTGAAGTTAAAAAACTCTTGTTTTTAGGATCATCTTGCATATATCCCAAAATGTGCCCACAACCTATTAAAGAAAATTATTTGAATACCGGATATTTAGAGCCTACAAATCAACCATATGCAATAGCTAAAATTGCAGGTATAGAGATGTGCGAATCTTATCGAACTCAATATGGTTCAAATTTTATTTCAGCAATGCCAACAAATTTGTATGGAACTAACGACAACTACCACCCAGAAAACTCTCATGTACTTCCGGCATTAATACGACGTATAATATTGGCAAAAAAGAACAACAATCAAAGTGTGGTGATTTGGGGATCTGGAACTCCTCGTCGCGAATTTATGCATGTTGACGATTTGGCAGATGCATGTTATTTTCTTTTGCAAAACTATAATGAAGCAGGTCATATTAATATAGGCTGGGGAGAAGATGTTTCGATTAAGCAAGTTGCTGAGATAATAGTAAGAGAACTTGGCTATAAGGGTATTTTAGAATTTGATACGACAAAACCAGATGGAACTCCAAGAAAATTATTAGATACTTCCAAAATTAATAATCTTGGCTGGAGACCATCAATAAAACTAGAAGATGGAATAAGGAGGACGATTTTGGAGATTGTTGATAAGTTCTAACTAATACTTTTATTTTTGGGATACTATCACGTAAACTGAATAAGTTAAAGAAAATTTAATTTGTTTTACTCCTAAGTTCAAATTATTGGATATTTGGTTTACAGACTATTTTAAGTTATTATGTTCTTCCAATAAAGTATTATAATTTTTAATTGTAATGCTCATCTTCAAATATTCACTATTTTTGCCCTACCCCCGCAAAACACCCTATCAGTCAATACTTTAAATAGCGCACCCTGCCACATTTTTATAAAATATTCGTTTTGTTAGTGCTTGGGTTTATAGCTAATAGGGTAGCAGCGCAGCCTTCGTCATTTATAATTAATAGCAAATACCAAACGGCCAAAGAAACACAGTTCATAACGGGTAAAGATTCCACCAAGTCTATGGTTATTTTAAGTGGTGAGTCTGATGTAAAAAAAAGTATACTATTACCTGTTAGCCTTACTACCCAGTACAATAGCCACCACCCATACGGTTACAACGATGCTTCTTTTATTCCGGCCAGTGGGTTACAAACACAGCTAAGTTTTGGTGTAGCGTTAAAAGCGGGGCCTGTAAACTTAAATTTACAACCTGAGCTTGTACATGCAGCAAACCCTACTTATCCAGTTAATGGTAGTTACGGTTATAGTAGTGGTAAACCATACACCAAGTTGTTTGCGGGGCAGTCTACCCTAGGTGTAAGTGCTAGTGCGTTTAGTGTGGGTATATCGTCGGCAAATAAATGGTGGGGGCCGGGTAATACGAGTGCGCTTATTATGTCTAATAATGCGCCGGGTTTTGCTAATATATTTATTAAAACCCATAGGCCTGCTAAAACACCCATTGGTAATTTTGAATTTGAATTAATAGGTGGTAGGCTCGAATCTGATAGTACGCTCCCTTACGAAAATTTCCATTTACGCGCCAGCCCCAATTTGCGTAACAGCTGGCGGTATATAAACGCCTATATTTTAAGTTATAACCCCAAGTGGTTGCCAGGCGTGTATGTGGGGTTAATACGATCATTACAAAAGTATGGCCCTGGTATAGCAGATGGTAATGGATCCTTTACCAATAAATACATTCCCATTGTTACCAAAACATTTCAGAAAAAAAATGATTGGGGAGATGATACTTTAAGTATAGACCAGGTAGCTAGTTTTTTTGTGCGTATTGTGTTTCCAAAATCTAAATCGGAGCTATATGTAGAGTATGGTAAAAACGATTATGGTGAGCGAACTCGAGATTACCTCATGGCACCCACACACTCGGTGGCACATATAGTAGGCTTTAAAAAAATAGTAACCCTTAATAAAAATAAATACTTAAACTTAGGTATTGAGTTTACACAAATGAGTCAATCTCCAGATGCCATACTGCGTAGTGCTGGTAACTGGTACGTGCATGGGCAAATAGGGCAGGGCTATACCAATTACAACCAAATTATGGGCGTAGGCTCGGGCTTTGGTGCCAACAAACAAATTGTAATGGGTACTTATATAAATGGTAATAATAGGCTAGGGATATTTATAGAAAAAACTAATAGAGATCCAGAAAATCGCAGTATTTTTTGGACAGATATGGCTTATGGCTTAGCACCGCAGGTTACTATAAAAAATGTATTACTAGCAGCGCAGTTTGTATTTATTAATTGTAAAAACTACGCTTGGGAAAAGGACAACAACTTATCTAATTTTCATGCAAAGCTTGCAGTAAGTTACCCTATTAATTACGCAATTAAAAACACAAAAAACTAGTTTATGAAAAAGAGTTTTTTGTTGATTGTTTTTTGTGTGAGTCAGAAATTTGTAATGGCGCAATCGGAATCTATTTTATTTGATGGTGTGTCAGATTATATTAGAAGATCGCAACTAATAGGAAAACTTAAC
>JACCDP011453449.1_pt1 | contig 21082 bp, 18 predicted proteins | sample 7445841 | NCBI WGS metagenome assembly JACCDP01 (sample SAMN15323441, study PRJNA562643) | freshwater metagenome | isolation source: river surface water | place: USA:Blue River Watershed | collected 2017-08-17
CAATCACCAGGGCGTCGGACGGTGCCAGGCCGCCAGCGGGCGCGCGCCGCTCCACGACGCAGGAAACGCTCAGGCCGAAGGCGGCACGTAGCCGGCCGCCTGGTCGGCGCCACTGCCGAAGAAATGGCTTTCCATTTGTCGCTTGAGGTACTCGCGCGCGCGCTGGTCGGCCAAGTTGAGCCGGTTCTCATTGACCAGCATGGTCTGGTGCTTGAGCCAGTCGGCCCAGGCCTGTTTGCTCACGCTCTCGAAGATGCGCTTGCCGAGCTCGCCGGGGTAGGGCGGAAAGTCGAGGCCGTCGGCCTCTTGGCCGAGTTTGATGCATTGGACGGTACGGGGCACGGGGACTCCTGGGTGGGTATGCGGGGACTTTATCAAGATTCATCCGACTGCCGCTGTGCGCTTGGCGAGGCGGCGCCCATTGCGGCGGCGCCCATAACAACAGTCAGCGCCCCCGCGACAGTGCCTCGGGATTGACCAGGCCCTGCGGCGTGCCTGCCGCAAAGGCGACGATGTTGCGGAAAGCGGTGCCGTAGTAGTTCTCGTAGTTGTCCTGTTCGACAAACCCCAGATGCGGGGTGCACAAGGCATTGGGCAACGCAAGCAGTGGATGGCTCGCGCCCAGAATCGGTTCGTCCTCGAAGGTGTCAATTGCGGCAAAACCGGGCCGGCCAGCCTTCAGGGCATCCACCAAGGCGCCGGGTTCGATCAGCTCCGCTCGGCTGGTGTTGACGATCAGCGCTGTCGGCTTCATGCGTGCCAGATCTTCGCGCCGCACGATGCCCCGGCTGGAGGGGCTGAGGCGAATTTGCAGACTCAATACGTCGGTCTCTTCGAAGAAGGCCTCGCGCGAAGGGGCCACCTCGAAGCCATCGGCGCGTGCTCTTGCGGTCGAGTCGGGACCACCCCAGACCCAGACCTGCATGCCAAAGGCTCGCCCGTAATCCGCCACCCGCTTGCCAATGCGGCCGTAGCTCCACACGCCCAGGCGCCGACCCTGCAATTTGTAGCCCACATGACCCTGCCATTGACCGCCCTTGAGTCGGTTGGCCTCGTCGACCAGACGCCGGGCGCTGGCCAGGATCAGACCCCAAGCCAGTTCGGCGGTCGCAGTGCCGGCGCCTTCGCCAGCGGCTACCGCGATGCCGCGCTCGGTGCAGGCCGCCACGTCCAGGTGCGCCGCAACGGCGCCCGTCTGGCTGATGATCCGAAGCTGGGGAAGGCGATCCAGCAGCGCGGCGGTGATCAGGGTTCTTTCGCGGGTCAGCACAATGGCCTCGGCCTGCGCAAAGCGCTTGGCGAGGGCGTCCACGCCCTTCACGGTGTCGTGGTGGACAGTGACCTCTTGGCCCTGAAGGACCTGCCAGCAGTCGAGGCGGCGAACGATATCTTGGTAGTCGTCGGGGATGACGATGCGCATGTGGCGGTGTCCTTCAGTCCAGTTTGATTTGCAGTCGATCGACCAGCGTTTTCCATTTGACCAGATCGTTGCGGATGATTTCGCGGTATTCAGCAGGCGGCATGCCGCCCGCGTCGACTGCCGCGCCGCGGAATTGCTCGCGCACTTCGGGTGTCGCCAGGGCGATGCGAACCGCGTTGTGCAGCAAGTTGACCATCGGCTCGGGCGTACCGGCGCGGGCCAACAGCCCGTACCAGCCATGGACGTCGAAATTGGGGTAGCCCTGTTCGGCAACCGTGGGTACGTCGGGCAGCAGGGCGATGCGTCGCCGCGGCGCGGCCGCCAATGCGCGCAGCTTGCCGGCGCGGATCTGAGGGATAGCAGAGTTGGTGTCCAGGAACATGCACTCCACTTGGCCTGAGAGCAGGTCTGTCAGGGCGGGACCTGCGCCCTTGTAGGGCACGTGCAGCATCGAGACTTTGGCCTCAGAAGCGAGCAACGCGGCTGCCAGGTGCGCCGAGGTGCCGTTGCCCGAGGATGCATAGGTGACCGAATCGGGCTTGGCCCGGGCCGAGGCCAGCAGGTCGGCCAGTGTCTTGGCCGGGTGGTCCTGACGCACCGCCAGCACATGCGGGATAAAGCCCACCACCGTCACTGGCGCGAAGTCACGCAGGGTCTCGTAGGGATACTTGGGCATCAGCGCCGGGTTGGTCACCGCCAAGATGGACGGGAAAGCCAGGGTGTAGCCGTCGGCCGGTGCCCGTTGCACCTCCGCGAAGGCAACCAGCCCGCCGCCCCCCGGCTTGTTGTCCACCACCACGGGCTGGCCCAGCGTCTGGCTCATGCTTTTGGAGATGGCCCGGGCCATCATGTCGGTCGGGCCTCCAGGAGCGAAGGGCAGGACGATGCGCAGGGGCTGGGTGTAGGCCGGCGCCGGGGCTTGCGCCTGCGCGCGGCCGGGCAGCAGGGCGGCGCTAAGCGCGGGCAGCGCCAGCAGGCTCAGGCAGTCGCGACGGGTGGGCATGTGTGGCATGTCTGTCTCCTGGTTATTGGGAAATCGCCGGGCGATTGTCCTCAGCAGGGCGAGGGCCCGTCATCGGTAAATTCCATTGGCTGGAATCGGCGTACCAGGCGGTGCGCTGCGCGCTCTGAAGGCCCTGTGGCGCTGCGTTCGTCCTGAGGCATCAGTGCGGGGCCGGAATGCAGCGAAATTCCCGCGTGACAGGCCCCAGGCCGTAGAATCAGCGCCGGCGGAGCGTAGCGCAGTCTGGTAGCGCATCTGGTTTGGGACCAGAGGGTCGTAGGTTCGAATCCTATCGCTCCGACCATCTCTTTCTTTTCGGCCTTCGGCTGCCCGTAGCTCAGTTGGATAGAGCAACAGCCTTCTAAGCTGTGGGTCGGGGGTTCGATTCCCTCCGGGCAGGCCAGCAGCACCAGGATCCCCAGCCCGGTATCACGGCCAGATTCTCTATTCCCCTTGACCTAGCCAGTGGCCCCTCGGCGGCACCGCTCTTGTAAATCAGCTTCTGGATCCGCGCCGCGCCAACGAACCATCGCTGCGCGAAGCAGCCTCTTGCACCTGTTGACGCAGGGCCGACTTGATCACCTTGCCGGCCGGGTTGCGTGGCAGGCTTTCCACCCGTAGCAAAGCCTCTGGGCACTTGTAGATCGCCACCGACAGCGTTTCCTGCAGGTGGCGTGTCAGCGCCGGCAGATCCAGGGCCGTACCTGGCGCGAGCACCACGACCGCGCAGACTATCTCGCCCAGCCGCTCGTCGGGCAGGCCCACCGCCGCCACCTCCCGAACGCCCGGTACCTGGGCCAGCAGGCCCTCGACCTCCAGGGCGGAGATGTTCATCCCGCCGCGGACGATGATTTCCTTGCGTCGACCCACGAACCGGAGCCACTGGCCGCGATCACCTGCGATCTCGAACAGGTCGCCCGATCGGTACTCTCCCCGCCGGGTGAATGCAGCCCGAGTGGCTTCGGGCATGTTCAGGTAGCCGGTGAACATCGTAGGGCCGTCGAAGCAAAGCTCTCCCACCTTGCCAGGTTGCCCGATCGTGTCCTCTGTTTCCGGATCAATCAGGCGCGTCTGTACATAGCGCGCTGTGCTGAGCGTGGACGTGCAGTGGGGCGCGCCAAAGCGGGCGAAATAACGCGCCCTTGCGCCCAGGTCGTCCATGTCCCGCGGCGTTGCAGAAAGGGAGCCGCCCTCGCTGGAGCCATAAAAGTTAAGGATGTCGATGCCGCATTCCTGTTTGAACCGCAGCATGACTTCCTCGGGGAGGGCGGCCGACCCGCTGGAGATGCAGCGCAAGGGGCTGTTGGCCAGCAGGCGCATCGCCTCAGGGTCTGCCATCAGGGTTTGCAACAGGGCCGGCGGACCGCTGGTAAAGACCGGGCGCTCGCTGGCAATTTGCTGGAGGAACACCGGAAGATCCAGGGGTTGGTGCAAGACGACCTGAGCCGCGCAGTCCAGCCAGGTCACGACTGTGCCCGCGAATCCCCCCATCGTGTTGAGCAGGCGGGGCGAGAGCATACATTCGCCGATTTCAAGAGCTGCGGGCTCCGTCATCAACTTGCGCGAGACCAGGCAGTGGTTGTGTGTCCTCGGCACGGGCTTGGGCAGGGCCTCGGTGCCCGACGTCCACAGGATCAGGCAGACATCATCCGCGGCCACCGGATTTTTTTCCGTTGCTTGATGGACCCGCAGGCGTAGGGTCGGGTCTTTCGCCTGGCGGTCCATCTCGGTGCCCAGATTCACAGCGCCCGCGGGGAGATTGTCGCCCCAGAGCATGACCTGTTGACCGCCCGCCTGACGGGCGACCTGCACCAATAACTGCCCGTGGTCGAAGGTCCCGACACGGTTCATGCCCAGCAGAGCTTTTACCTGGCCCTGCGGAACGATGTGATTCAGCTCATGGGCGCGGTAGGCGAGCGGGACCGGCGATGCCACCAGACCCAGGCGGAAGCAGGCCAGGTAGGCCACCAAAAACTCATGGACGGACGGAAACTGCAGCAACACCACGTCGCCACGCTCCAAGCCCCTGCCGAGCATGACGCCGCACAGCGCCTGGACTTTGGCGTCGATCTCCAGCCAGCTGAGACGGCATGCGGCTCCGCTGGTAAAGCGGTCGCGGTTTGGCGGGTCGACCACACTGCAAGCTTGCGGCCGCGTCTTTACCCAGTGGTCAAAAAGATCCTGCAGGCGTGTCTCGCCCCACCAGCCTTGCTCGCGATAGTGGCGCTGGCGATCTCGGGCGGTGGTGGCCCGCTCGGTGTCGTCGGCTCCCTTTGCCTCGGCGCTGCTCGCTGGCATGGGCTGCAGTGGCTTGCTCACGTGTTGGTCGCCTGCTCTGCTTGAGCCGCGATAGCGGTGACCCGCCAGCGCGCTGCCCAAGGATCCTGGTCGAGGCGCGCCAAGCATTGGCCATACTCTTGCCCCAGCGTCTTGACGACCTCGGCCACGGTTTCGATCTTGAGGACGCTGCCAACGCCATGCCCGGCAGACCACAGGTCCTTCCAAGCCTTGACCTCTTCTTCGGGCCGGTTCAAATCAAACCGATCTCGGGCCACCAGCTTGTCCGGATCCAGGCCGGCCGCCACCAGGCTGGGTCGCAGCTTGTTGGCCCAGGCCCCGGTGAAGGCATTGGTGCAGATGATGTCGGTGAAGTCGCTGTCGACGACCATGCGCTTGTAGGCGTCTACCGCGGCGCTCTCCCGTGTGGCGATGAAGCGGGTACCCATGTAAGCAAGGTCCGCCCCCATGGCCTGTACCGCACGGATGCCATTGCCGTCAACGAGCCCGCCACCGACGATCAGGGGCCCATCGAAGAATTCCCGAACAGCGGCGACAAAGGCCGTAGGTGTCATCGGCCCCGTATGGCCGCCGGCCCCCGCGCAAATCAGGACCAGGCCGTCCACCCCGGCGCTGGCCGCCTTTCGGGCCAGTTGGGGGGTGTTGACGTCTGCAAACACAAGCCCACCATAGCCATGGACCGTCTCGACCACGGCACGCGGGTTGCCCAGGGCCGTGATCACCCACGGAACTCGATAGCGCACACACACCGCCAGATCGGCGACCAGACGCGGATTGCTGCCGTGGACCACCAAGTTGGCTGCCCAGGGGACCCGGCGTCCCAGGGTTGCGTGCTCTGCTGCGAGCCGGCCTGCCCATTCATCCCAGATGTCCGGGCTGCGCGCATTGAGCGTGGGCATGGCCGCTACTGCCCCCGAAGCCATGGATGCCAGCATCATTTCGACCGATGTCACCAGGAACATCGGCGCCAGCACCAGGGGCAGGGCCAGGCCCTGGGTCACTTCTTCCCGAAGCCGGGAGGAGGGCGGGCGAGCGAAAGAGGCCGTCACGCGTACTTATTCGAGGACGATTTTGAGTTCCTTGTTCAGTTCCTTGAGCTCGTCAACCTCTCGCTTCACGCGGGCGGCGAAAGCGTCTCCGCTCAGGGTGCGCGGCTCCATGCCGGCTTTGACAAAGTTGGCTCCGATTTCGGCGTCTCGCGCGGCGGTCGCGAAGGCATTCACCAGCTTCTCGCGCACCGCAGCTGGGATCCCAGCAGGGGCGGCAAAGCCCAGCCAGCCGGAGCTCACATGGGGAATTCCCATCTCCTTGGCAGTGGGCACGTTCGGCATCAGGGGAGACCGGGTCTCGCCGGTATATGCCAGCATGACCAGCTTGCCAGCCTCGGCCATCTGACGACTGGATATCGATGAAAAGGCCAATTCCACCTGGCCGCCGGTGAGATCGACCAGCAGCGGGCTCTCGCCCTTGTAGGGAATGTGCTGAAGTTGGATCTTGGCCGCCCTCAGGAACTGCTCGGTCGCCACATGGAAGCCGGTACCGATGCCGGTTGATCCAAACCGCAGCTTGTCAGGGGTTGCGCGCGCGCGGTCGACCAGTTGCTTGAGACTGGTGATGCCCGAGCCCGGGTGAGTGTTGACCAGGTAGTGGGACTCGAATCCCATCGACAGGTAGGTCAGGTCCTTGATGGGGTCGTACGGGATGCCCGTGCCCAGCGCGGGTCCGGCCACCACCCCCGCATTGGTCACGACGCCGATGGTGTAGCCGTCCTTGGGGGCCTTGGCCAGAGCGTCGGTGCCGATTCGCTGACCCGCTCCAGCGAGGTTCTTGACCACGATGGGCTGACCCAGAATCGCGCTCGCCTTGGTGGCGAGTACTCGGGCATTGCTGTCCACGATGCCTGGAGGGAAAGGAATGATCAGGGTGATCGGCTTGTCGGGGTAAGCCTGCGCAAACGCGCTAGTGGCCATGAAAACCGAGATAAGGGCGGACAGTGCACGGGCCCAGGGTTTGGATTGAACTGCTTTCACGCGGCGCTCCTTGTGGGGAAGTGGTCGGACAGGAATTGCAGAAGTAGCTGGTTGAATGTATCGGGTTGCTCGGCCCAGCCAAAATGACCGACACCCGGGAGTGAAACGAATTGGGCACGCGGCAACTTGGTCGCCATTTTGGCCATGACCTCGGCTGGAGCGGTTCGGTCCAGCTCGCCAGCGACACAAAGCACCGGCACGTGCATCGTCGGCAGCAGGGCGCGGCCTTCAAAGGTCGCGATGGCTGCGACAGCGGCGCGGAAGGTTTCTTCCTGCATCAGGCTGACTGTGGCGATCAACAGGTCGACGGCGGGCCCCGCAGCGTCGGCTGCCATCATGGTGCGCAGCATTCCCGGCGCATGGTCCGGCAATGTGCGGCCAGCGTCGAGTGGGGCGACCCGCTGCCGCACGAATTCTCTTTGCCAGTCCCCATCCGACTTTCCGAACGCTGCGCTGGTCGCCGAGAGGACATAGCCTTGAATCAATTGTGGGGCGTAGGCCCACGCACGCTGGGCGATCATGCCGCCCATGCTGTGCCCCAGCACCACGTTGCAGGCGCCGCCCTCCCGGCGCAACAAGTCGCAGAGTGCTTGGGCGCAGAAGTCGATGCTGAAATCTGGCGGCAACGGCGAGAGGCCGTAGCCTGGTGCATCCCACGCCACGACCCGGTGTCCGGCGCGGACCAAGGCTTGGATTTGTGCGCGCCAGTATTCCTTGGCGCCGAATGCACCATGCAACAGGACCACGGTCACGCCAGACGGCTGGCCCTGCGGGTGGGTGATGCTGAAGTCGGGACAGGTCAGCATGCTCATCCGCCGCGGCCCTGCAGGTCGGTCAGGGGCATCCAGTAGGCGTGCGCTCCCAAGGGGATGAAGCCGGGCAGTGCGACACGACACAAAGGTCCCCGATCAATCGCCTTGGCATCAAAGATCACGCATTCGGCGCGTTGGTGGGTGGCGTCGTTCATGAATGTCAACACATAGCCGTCATCTTCGCTTTGGGCGCCGACACGGGGTGCAAAGGGCGCTTCGCTGATGTAGCAGCCGGGTGGGCAGCGCCAGCTTTGGGTGTGGCCGGTCTGCAAGTCGTACTTCTTGAGGCCATCGAGCAGCCAAAACCCCGGGACCATGTAGGCGGTATAGACGTACCGGTTCGGTCGCCCCTTGTAGCGGCCGTTCACCATGGGGAACTCGGTCACTTCGTCGTCGAGATCTTCCTCGTGTGTCTGGCCCGTCTTCAGATTGAAGCGCCAGCGGTGCATGCGGGTTTCCTGCAGGTGCGTGTCCAGCAACGCTTTCATGCGCTCGTAGCCTTCTTTGGGCAAGGCGCTGATATCCGGCACCGGATTGGTCTGTATGCAGCCCTCCATCACCACCTCATCCCCCAACTCGTAGCTGTTGGACAGGTGCAGGATGTAGCAGGGCTGGCCCTCGAACCAACGCACATCACGGTTGTGCCCCATCCTGGGAATGATGCCAAAGCGGGCCGGTACGTCGCGATGGAATTTCAGCCTGTGCTGCCCCTTGGTCAGGGCCACCTGATCAAAGAACATCGGAAGGTCGTGAAGGATGCAGTAGTTCTGGGTCATGCCCAGGTCATGCGGCCATCGCGCCCCAGGCAGTTCGATCGGCGTGTAATGCACCAACTCGTTTCGGGCGTTGACCACGCCGTAGTTGAGGTAGGGGGCATGTTCACCGTAGTTGAAGAACATCATGTCGCCCGTATGCTCGTCAATCTGGAAATGCGAGCAGATTCCGCGCTCGCCCAGGGCCCTTGACCATGCGGCGTCCGGGCCAAGGGTCTCGAGCGTGATCGGATCAAGCCGGTAGGGTTCGCTGCATTGGCTCATGGCGACGATGGCCTTGCCCGCATGCACGATGATGTCGGTGCCGGCGTTGTCCTTCATCGCGCCGATCGACCCCCAGCCGCGCCGTACCGCCTTGCGCGGCTCGATGATCCCAGGCCACAACGAATGGCCAGCGGCCGCCTCGGCCAGGAAGCCGGTGGTGCGAGTCCACCGGTTGCGGTAAGTCATTTGGCCGTTCTCGAAGTGCGCCGCATGCACCATTCCGTCGCCGTCGAAGGGGTGGTACTTGCCGATAGGCGCATGAACTTGGTTGTGCCCATTGCGCATGTACACACCCTGTAGGTCCTTGGGTATTTCCCCCTGCAGCACTTTCAGCGTGGGCGTGCTGGCGGTCCACTCGGTAGCACAGGGCTCCCAGGCGCCGTTGAGGTAGGGGTTATCGCCGCCCAGGCAGGTGAGCGTCTTGCGGTCGTGAATTTCAAGCATTGGGGGCTTTCAGGGTTCGGGGGTTAGCAGCGTTCGATCACTGCGGCAGTGGCGACGCCGGCTGCGCCCGCAATGGCCACGACGCCGCGGCGCAGGTTGCGGTGCTCTAGTTCGTCAAGGAGGCAGCTGACCAGCATGGCTCCGGTGGCACCCATCGGATGCCCCAGGGCGATCGAGCTGCCATTGACGTTGAATCGGGCCAGGTCCAGATCCAGCGTCTGGATGTAATGCAAGGTGATCGCAGCAAAGGAGTCGCGCACCTCCCAAAGGTCGATATCGGCAACGTCGAGCCCGGCCCGGGACAGCGCTCGCCGCGTGGCATCGACCGCTCCGGTCTGGACTAGCGGCACACAGGCTTCGGCCATGGCCAGAATCCGTGCGCGTGGTTGCAGCCCGTGCCGGCTGAGCGCACCTGCACTGCCCACGATCACGGCTGCGGCGCCGTCGGCCATGCAGGGTGCGTTACCGGCCGTATGCACATGGGCGACGGTGCCTAGCTGCGGTTCACGCGCCAGCGCCCAGGCATCCAGATCGGGGGCGCCCCCCTCATAGACGGCCTTGAGCGTAGCCAATTTTTCTGCGGTGCTTCCCTCGCGAATGTTCTCGTCTTGAGCCAGGAGCACCTCGCCCGCATCATTGACCACCGGCAGCATCGAGGGCATGGGTCGCTCCCTGCGGGCCTGGGCGGCGCGGGCTTGCGACAGCGCCGCGTACTCGTCGCAGGCGGCCCGGCTGAATCCGCTACGGGTGGCCACCAGGTCTGATGTCCAAGGCGGAGGCATGAAGCCGATCGCCTCGCTCAAGGCCTTGTCCGAATAGTGGGGAGCTGTATCACCGAACATCGGGACCCGCGACATCATCTCGACGCCGCCGGCCAGCACCAGGCTATCCCCCTGCAGGGCCTCCAGCGCCGCAAGGTTGACGGCGCTCAAGCCGGACGCGCAGTACCGATTGATCGTCAGCGCAGACATGTAGGGGCTCCACCCGGCCAGCAGAGTGGCGACCTTGCCAACGTTGCCGCCTTGTTCGCCCGTTTGAGTCACACACCCAATGAGCGCGTCCTCCACCGCCTCGCAAGCCGAGCCCACCCGCTCCCGAACGGAGCGCAAGTGGCTGCCGAGCAAGCCAGCCGGTGTCAGTCCATGCAGGCTACCGCTGGACTTGGCGGCGCCGCGTGGCGTGCGGAATGCGGCTGCGATCAGAGCCTGGGCCATGGAGGATCCTTGTAGGACGAAATGCTGCAGAACTTCTTGCTGACTGCAGTTACTGTTATAGACAGACCAAATTTACCTTCTCCTCACCGTTACATGCCATCCGGTAAACTCCAATAAACAGATCAAAAAAATTGTGATAAGGCGAACCTCTGCCTCGGTTGCTGGCGGTCACCCCGCGGCCTCGTCAAGTGGCGAACACCCAAGCGCCAGCTCGCCCCCCACACAGGGCCAGCGGCGCCAGTTGCAGGCCAGTGGCGCCGCGCTGGCCCTCGATTTGCTGGGGGATGCATGGGTCCTTCGGTTGTTGCGATCCCTATTCCGGGGCCAGCGCCGTTTCAGCGGCCTGATCAAGGAAACCGGGGTTTCCCGGGCGGTACTTGCCGACCGTTTGGAGCGGCTGTGCGGAGCGGGACTCATCCGGAAGGCGGAGTCTCCAGGGCGGCATGCGCAGTACTGGCTGACCGATTGCGGCTTGGATTTTTGGCGTGTGCTGCTGGCGATGTGGCAATGGGAGTCGCGTTGGGGAACCGGTCTCGTACGTCCACCCATCCCCCACGACCGGCCCCGTGAGGAGCCGGTGCATATCGACTGTGGTCAAGTTGCCGATCCACGGCCGGTTTGTGACTGTTGTGGCGAAGTCGTGACGGCTTTCGAGACCCGCGGTGAAATCACGGGCGTGACGCCCACCAGTGGTCCTTTGATCGATTCAACGCCTGCGGGAGACACCGAACGGCGCTTCCGACAATCCCACAGTGCACGCCGTGACGACTTACCGACCTTGATGCGGGTCTACGGCGACCGATGGAACTCCAGCGTCATGGCCGCTGCGCTTCAAGGCGCGCGCACCTTTACCGACTTCAGTGAAGCCACCGGGATCGGGGCTGGCCCCCTCACGCGCCGGCTGCAGGAATTGCAGGCTGTTGGATTGCTCCGTAGCCGTGCCTATGCAGGCTCGCGCAGCGAATACCGCCTCACCAGTGCCGCAGTCGCGATGTTCCCGATCACACTTGAAATCATTCGCTGGGGAGACCGTTGGCTGTGGCAGGGACAGCCACCGATGACGATCCGTCACCTGCGCTGCGGCCAGGCCTTTCGCCTGCGTTGGCAGTGTGCTCACTGCCAGCAGGCTCTGGAGCGTACGACACTGCGCTTCGACTGACCTACCGCCAAAGGTTACGTCCTTGCCCAAGCGACTGACACCGGCCCATCGACAAGGCCTGAAAGCGTTGCGCTAGTTTGCACCGCAGTGCCTCAAGACCCACCAGGCCGCGGCAGGCTGTCGATCACCGCCGCCAGCCGGCTGGGGTCGGCCGGCTTCACAAAGTGCTGGTCAAAGCCAGCTTCCTTGGATTGCAAGATGTCCTGCGCCTGCCCGTAGCCGGTGAGCGCGATCAGGGTGGCATCCCGGTTGCGCGGGTCCTCGCGCAAGCGCCGCGCCAGGGTGTTGCCGTCCATGCCCGGCAGGCCAATGTCGAGCACATAGACCCGGGCCGGCTGGGCGTGCGCGGCGGCCAGTGCCTCCAGCGGGTCCAGGCATACCCGCACCTCGTGGCCCTGGGACTCCAGCCAGATGCCCATCAGATCGGCTGCGTCTGCGTTGTCGTCGACCACCATCACTGCCAGGCCAGCACGCGTTTTCACTTCGGCTTGATCGGGGTGCGGCGGCTGAGAGAGGATCCCCGGCTCCAGAGGGGGCGGCTGCGTAGCTGCTGGAGCGTAGATCTCAGAGGGTGGCGTGGGTACCGATGAGTCCTTCGGGGCCGACACCGCGACTGGGGTCTCGCCGCCCAGCGGGGGCTCACGGTTCCCGGCTTCCTCTGCGAGAGGCAGATACACCGTGAAGGTGCTGCCCGTGCCCGGACCGTCGCTGTGGGCCTCTATGGTGCCGCCATGCAACTCCACCAAGCTGCGCACCAGGGCCAGCCCGACACCCAGGCCGCCCTGGGCGCGGTCCGGCATGCGCTCGGCCTGGGTGAAGAGATCAAACACATGCGGGAGGAGCTTGGCGTCGATGCCGCTGCCGTTGTCGCTCACCCGTATCCGCACCTGCTGACCGTTGGGCTCCATCTCGACCCTCAGCCTACCGCCTTCGGGGGTGTACTTGGCGGCGTTGCCCAGCAGGTTCGCCAGCACCTGCACCAGGCGGACCGAGTCGCCGATGACTGTGAGCGGGGCGGGTGTTTCCGGCGGCTCTAGGTGGTGGTGGCGAGCTTCAATCTGGGGCCGGGTCTGTTCGAGTGCATCGTGGAGCACTTGGCGCAAATCCACCCGCTCCCGGCCGATCCGCACCAAGCCCCGGGTGACCCGAGAGACGTCCAGCAGGTTGTTCACCAGTTCGGTCATGTGTCTCACTTGCCTTGCGATCAGCTCGCTGGTCCTGCGAACTCGCTGCGGGTCGTCGGCGCTGAGCTGCAGGAGCTGCGCGGCGGTACTGACCGGCGCGAGCGGGTTGCGCAGTTCATGGGCCAGCATGGCCAGGAACTCGTCCTTCTGCCGGTTGGCTTCTATCAGGTCTTGCTGGGCCTGCTTCTGCGCCTGGATATCGGTGAGGGTGGCGATCCAGCGAACGATGCGGCCGCCGTCATCGCGCATCGGCAGTGCGCGGGCCAGGATCCAGTGGAAGCCGCCGCTGTGGTGCCAAAGCCGGAATTCTTGTTCGAAGGGCCGGCCGCTCTTCAGGTGGTGCGCCCAGACCCTTCGCAGATTTTCCTGATCGTCGCCATGGACCCGAGCCATACAGGCCCCTGGGCGGCCACTGGCGCTTTCTCCTGTGAAGTCCAGCCATCGCTGGTTGAACTCCTCCTCTTCGCCCTGGGCATTTGCCGACCAGATGATTTGGGGCAGCAACTCGGTGATCGCATGCCAGCGCGCCTCGCTTTCCCGCAGCGCGCGTTCGACCTTTAGGCGCTGTTCGAGGCTGCGCTCGTTCTCGCGCAGCAGCAACACGCGCACCACGTTCTGGGCCATTTTGAGCAGGTGCTGGCGTGCGCGCTCGTCCAGCCGGCCAGGCCGGTCGCCGATGACGCACAGCGTCCCGATGCGTTCCCCGCCCGGCATGACCAAGGGCGCGCCGGCGTAATGCGTGACAAGGGGGCTGCCGGTGACCAGCGGGTTGTCGGCAAAGCGGGGGTCAAGCCGGGCATCCTCGATCTCGAACAACCCCTCGCCGGCGATCGCATGGCCGCAGAACGAGATCGCTCGCGGCGTCTGGCTGCCCTGCGGCAGTCCCACCGCCGACTTGAACCATTGCCTGTCCTGGTCGACCAGGGTGATCAGTGCAATCGGCATGCCGGTGATGGAGGCGGCCAGCTCGGTGAAGGCGTCAAGAATCGCCTCAGCCCCCGTATCCAGCGTGCCCAGTTGCTGCAGGCGGTGCAGCCGCTGGGGTTCGTTCTCGAGCACGGGTGGAGCTTGCATGGGGCCGGCCTGACAGTGCCACGCGCTGTTACTTGACGGAATGTGTTGCGCGGCCGATCACCTTAGCACGCGGGTGCGTGCGGGACGTTGCGCTTGCAGTTGCTTGCATTTCCGACTGTGACGGGCGGCGCTCGTGCGGGCCCTCCTGGGCCCAGTGGTGGGCCCGGGAGGGCGTGGCGTGACTCGCCACGTCCTGCTTGGGAGAGGATCTTGTGCGATGACCTTGCGGGAGTACCTTGCGAGATTACCCCGCTCAGGGTTACAGAGGCCCCAGCATCAGCGCCTCGGCCATGGCCAACCGGCGCGACGGCGACAGATTGAGGCTGGTCAGTAGCCGGCGCGCAGCCTGACTGAGTGGCAGGGGCAGTGCGCCCTGACCGGGGACCGATGCGCCCAGTGCCAGGCCTCGGCAGATGGACAGCCAGGTGGCGGAGGGCACCCGGCCGATCCGGTCGGTAATGTCCAGCAGCAAGGCACAGAAATGACCGGGAGCGATGCGCGGCCCCCCGGCTTGCTCTGCGAGTAGCCGGGCGGTGGGTATCAGCTCAGAGCTTGGGCTGTGGCTGCTGGAGATGAGTTCCCCCAAGCGGCCCAGTGCCTCATGTGCGGGTGTCGGGGAGTCGGTGACCGAGACTCCTTCCGGCGAATTGCCGGTGGACGACGGTGGGTTAGCGAGCTGGGCTTCCGGGCGATGTGACTGGGACATGATGGCAGTGCTCGGTCGAGGTTCGAAGGGGGTAGGCGCGGGGGATGATCCCTGCGCGACAGCGCAGAAAGTCGCCCAGAAGCTGACAAGCTAAAGTCCCCGCATGCATCCAACGGAGCCGGCCCAAGCCCACCTCGCCGCCGACACCCGCGGGACGGTGCTCTTGCTGGCCGGCGCTGCCTTCTTCAGCGCTGTCGCTTTACGCATCTGCGACGGCCTGATTCCGCGGCTGGCGAGCGACTTCTCCGTTACCGTCGGCACCGCGGGGCAAGTTGTGCTTGCCTTCTCAGTGGCCTACAGCCTGATGCAACTGGTTTCAGGGCCGTTGGGGGACCACTTCGGTAAGGCTCGCATGGTCGCGCTGGCGCTGTCTGGATGCGCCTTGATGTCTGCCGTGGCCAGCCTGATGCCCCGGTTCGAGCTCCTGCTGGGGGTTCGAATCGCCTGGGGCATTGCCGCGGCCGGGATCATTCCCATGGCCATGGCCTGGATCGGCGACAACGTGCCCTATGCCGAGCGACAGGCCACGCTGGCCCGCCTGTTGGTGGGGACGCTGTCCGGGATGGCTGCGGGGCAGCTGGCAGGTGGACTTTTCGGCGACGCTGCGCCTGGGTGGCGTGGCGCTTTCCTTGCCCTCGCCCTGGGCTACACCCTCATCGCCGCGCTGCTGGTATGGCGCTTGTCGCGATCGACCTCGGCGCAACGCGCAGCGCTTGCAAGTCGTCACACGGGCGCCGATGCCGCCGAGCCCCTTGCGACGGCCGAAGGCGCTCTGGCTCGCGCTCGTCGGCAGACTTTGGCTGTGTTGGCGACGCCTTGGAATCGTCTTGTTTTGGGAGCCATCTTCCTGGAAGGCCTGTTCCTCCTGGGCCCCCTGGCTTTCGTTCCGACGATGCTGCACCGCGAATTCGGGCTGAGCCTGTCGGCGGCTTCCGGGCTGATCGCCTTCTACGCTCTGGGGGGGTTGATCTACGCCTTCATGGCCCGCCGCGTTGTACTGGCCCTCGGCGAGCGCCGGATGGTGCTGATCGGTGGTCTGCTGATGGGCTTGGGCATGGCCGCCTGGTGGCTCTCGCCCCTGGCCTGGACGGCTGCGCCCGTGGCGCTACTGGTTGGCTTTGGCACCTACCTCTATCACAGCACACTGCAAACGCTGGCCACGCAGATGGCGCCGGAGTCTCGCGGTACAGCCGTCTCGTTGTTCTCGTTCGCGTTTTTCTTCGGCCAGGCCTTGGGGGTAACAGGGGCTGGTTGGGCCTTTGACCACCTGGGTGGTGGCGCCATGTTGTCCGCCTCGGTGGTGGCGCTGCCTCTGGTCGCCTGGCGGTTTTCCCGCGCGCTGGCCCAGCGGGCGGCCTCTGTCGCTTGAGGCCGCCTCCAGCCCAACCTCTGCCCTCAGCGCCTACAGGCGGGGTCGGGCGCCTCTGTCGCCCTTTGCGCCTTCAAGGCTTGCGCAGGTCCGCCAGTACCTGAACGCCGCGCTGCACCGCAGGTCGGGCCGCAATAGCGTCAAACCATTTCTTCACTGCGGGGTAGTCGGTCATTTGCACCCCTTGGCGCTCCCAAGTGCGCAGCCAGGGGAAGACCGCCATGTCGGCGATGGTGTAGTCGCGGCCGGCCAGGTAGCGGCTTTGCGACAGGCGCTTATCCAATACGCCGTAGAGGCGCTTGGCCTCCTGGGTGTAGCGCTCGATGGCGTAGGGGACTTTTTCAGGGGCGTAGAACCTAAAGTGGTGGGCCTGACCCAGCATCGGGCCAAGCCCGCCCATCTGAAACATCAGCCATTGCAGTGTCTCGTAGCGGGCGCGGTCGGTCTTGCCCAGAAACCGCCCTGTCTTGCCGGCCAAGTAGACCAGCATCGCGCCGGACTCGAACACCGACATGGGCTTGCCGTCGGGGCCGTCGCTGTCGACCATCGCCGGTATCTTGTTGTTCGGGCTGATGGCGAGGAACTCGGGCTTGAACTGCTCGTTGGCAGAGATGTTGACCGGATGCACGCGGTAGGGAAGGCCGCATTCCTCCAGCATGATGTGGATCTTGTTCCCGTTGGGCGTGGGCCAGGAGTAGAGGTCAATCATGGGTACTGCCAGTGGGTTGGACTTCAGCCGCCGCGGGTGACAGGGACGGGTTCGTTGCGGCCGAAGCTGCCCCAGCGGCCGAGCTCCCACTTGGCGATCGCATTGCGGTGCACCTCGTCCGGGCCGTCGGCAAAGCGCAGGGCGCGTGCTGCCACGTAGGCGTAGGCCAGAGGGAAGTCGTCGCTCATACCGCCGCCGCCGTGGGCCTGAATGGCCCAGTCGATGACCTGGCAGGCCATGGTCGGTGCGACCACCTTGATCATGGCGATCTCGCTCTTGGCGGTTTTGTTACCGGCGACGTCCATCATCCAGGCCGTCTTGAGCGTGAGCAGGCGCGCCATCTCGATGCGGCAGCGAGCCTCGGCGATTCGCTCCTGGGTCACTGTCTGGTGGGCGATCGGCTTGCCAAAGGCCACGCGGGCGATCGCCCGCTTGCACATGAACTCCAGGGCGCGCTCGGCCAGGCCGATCAGGCGCATGCAATGGTGGATGCGGCCGGGGCCCAGGCGACCCTGGGCGATCTCGAAGCCGCGGCCCTCCCCGAGCAGGATGTTCTCGGCCGGCACCCGCACGTTCTCGAAGTACATCTCGGCGTGCCCGTGCGGCGCGTCGTCGTAGCCCATGACTGGCAGTGGCCGCACGATGCGGATGCCGGGGGTATTGGCAGGCACCAGGATCATGCTTTGCTGCGAGTGCTTCGGCGCATCGGGATCCGTCTTGCCCATGAGGATGAAGATCGCGCAGCGCGGGTCGAGCGCGCCAGAAATCCACCACTTGTGGCCGTTGATCACGTAGTCGTCACCCTGGCGCTCGATGCGGGTACAGATGTTGGTGGCGTCTGAAGAGGCCACCTCGGGCTCAGTCATCACGATGGAGGAGCGGATCTCGCCACGCAAGAGGGGGTGCAACCAGCGCTGGCGTTGTTCAGGCGTGCCGTAGCGGGCGATGGTTTCCATGTTGCCGGTGTCCGGTGCGCTGCAGTTGAAGACCTCGGACGCCCAGGGCACCCGGCCCATCGTCTCGGCAAGGGGCGCGTACTCCTGGTTGGTGAGGCCTGCACCTTCGACCCCGGCGATGGCGGCGGTGTCCGCCGGCAGCCAGAGGTTCCACAGGCCGGCGCGCTGGGCCTTTTGCTTGAGCTCTTCGATGACGGGGATCGGCGACCAGCGCTTGCCAGCGGCCGTTTGGGCTGCGAGCTGTTCGTCGAACGTCTTTTCCGCGGGGTAAATATGGTCCTCCATGAACTGGATCAGGCGGGCCTGCAGGTCCTGTGTGCGCTGGGAGTATTGGAAGTCCATGGTGGTCTCGCTTGGGTGTTGGTCGGTGACGGTGGTGAAGGGGGTGTGGGAGTGTTTGGCGGGCGTATTCGGTCGTCAGTGCGCACGTTGGGCGAAGGCCCAGGCCAATTCGGCCAGGCCCCGGGCGCCGGCGCCCGCACTGCCCGCTTGTGCGCTGGAGGCTGTGCCGTCCAGTGCCCGCTTGGCGATGCCCTGGAGGATGGCTGCCAAGCGGAACAGGTTGTAGGCCAGATAGAAGTTCCAGTCTTGCGCCAGTGCTTCTGGGTTCGCAATGCGGGTGCGTCCGCACCAGCGGCGGATGTACTCAGCCTCTGAAGGAATGCCCAAGGCAGCCAGGTCCAGGCCGCCGATGCCGCGGAACTGCCCGGGCGGTATGTGCCAGGACATGCAGTGGTAGCTGAAGTCGGCCAGCGGGTGACCCAGGGTAGACAGTTCCCAATCGAGCACCGCGATGACCCGCGGCTCGGTCGGGTGGAAGATCAGGTTGTCCAGCCGGAAGTCGCCATGCACGATCGACACACAGGATTCGTCTTTGGCGGTGGCAGGCATCTGGGCCGGCAGCCAATCGATCAGGCGGTTCATCTCGGCGATGGGCTCGGTCACCGAGGCCAGGTACTGCTTGGTCCAGCGCCCGATCTGTCGCTCGAAATAGCTGCCCGGCCTGCCGTAGTCCGACAGACCGCGGGCGGACACGTCCACCGTGTGCAGGGCGGCGATGACCCGGTTCATCTCGTCGTAGATTGCGCCGCGCTCGGAAGGCGTCATGGCGGGCAGGGACTGGTCCCAGAGCACCCGACCTTGCTTGAACTCCATCAGGTAGAAAGCGCGGCCAATGATGGACTCGTCCTCGCAGAGGCACAGCATCTCCGGCACCGGAACGTCTGTGCCGGCCAGGCCCCGCATGACCTTGAACTCCCGCTCGATCGCGTGGGCCGATGGCAGCAACTTGGCCACGGGTCCGGGCTTGGCCCGCATCACATAGGACCGGCCAGGCGTTATCAGCTTGTAGGTCGGGTTCGACTGCCCGCCCTTGAACATTTCGACGCTGAGCGGGCCCTGGAAATCAGGCAGCTGCCCAGCGAGCCAGGCTGAAAGGGCAGCAGTGTCGAACGCATGCTTGTCTGCGACCGGCCGGGTGCCCTCGAAGGAAGAAAAATCGGTGCTCATGGCAGGGGCTCGCTCTCGGGTGTCAAAGGGGCGGCGCTGCCGAGCCTGCGGTCGTGATGGGCACTCAGGCCCGATCGCTGTCTGCCTCGACGATGCGCAGCAGTGCCGGTCGGTCCCGAACCACCAGGCCACCGGGTTCGATGCGGATGGCGTTCTCCCGCTCCATTGCCTTGAGCTCCTGGTTCACCCTTTGCCGCGATGCGCCAAGGAGTTGGGCCAGCTCTTCCTGCGCCAGTTGCAAGCCGATACGCACCTCGCTGCCGTCGGACAGACTCGTGACGCCGTAGCTTCGCACCAGGTGCAGCAACTGCTTGGCCAGACGCGCACGCAGGGGCAGTGTATTGAGGTCCTCGATCAGTCCGAACAGTTGCCGGCTGCGGCGCGCTTGCAGACGGAGCAGCGCGGCATAAAGCTCGACATGCTGGTCCAAGATCTTGTGGAAATCGGCCTTGGCGACACACAGCAGTGTGGTTTCCCCATGTGCATAGGCGTCGTGGGTGCGGGCATCGCCGTCGAAGATGGAGATGTCGCCAAACCAGATCCCCGGCTCGACATAGGTGAAGGTGATCTGCTTGCCTGTGATCGAGGTCGACGACACCCGTACCGCGCCCTTGGCGCAGGCGGTCCACTCCTCGGCCGGGTCGCCCCGGGCGACGATCAGGTCGCCGTCCTTGTATCGCTTGACGTAAGCACATCGAAGAATGTCGTGTCGTAGAGAGGGCGAAAGAGAGCCGAACCAACGGCCCGCATTGATCGCCTCGCGTTCCTCGATGTTAAGAATCGGTTCGTCCATGTTCTGTCATGTCAGCGACTGAGCGCCGCGCGATTGTCGCCTGCGGGACCAGGCGCGCTCATTCAAAGCGGGCGGCCTGCTTGTTGAGGAAGGCGTCGATGGCGATGCCGGCGTTGCGGTGGTGAAGGTTGCGGACAAAGTGATCCCGCTCCCGCGTGAGGTGGCTGTGCAGATCGCTCACCATTGCCTCATTGAGCAGTTCCTTGATGCTGGCCAAGGCATTGGGCGCCTTGGTCTGCAAGCGCTCGGCCAGTGCCAGAGCCTCGCCCAGCGCCTGCCCAGGCGGGGTCACACGATTGGCCACGCCTAGCGCCTGCAGCCGGGGCGCGTCGATGCGCTCACCCATCATCAGCAGCTCGCTGGCCAGCGCTCGGGGCAGGGCGCGTCCCAGGCTCCAGCTGCCGCCCGCGTCGGGGGAGATGCCGACGGTGGCATAGGCCATGACAAAGACCGCGTTCTCGGCGGCGACCAGAAAATCACAGGCGAGGGCCAGGGAGAAGCCCGCGCCTGCTGCCGCGCCCTCGACCGCAGCGATCACCGGCTTGGGGCAGGTACGGATCGCCTCGACCCAGGCGTGAAGGCTCTCCAGTGCCTCGGCCTGCACCGAGGGCGCCAGCTGCCGGTTGGCCTGCAGGCGCTGCAGTTGTCCGCCGGCGCAGAAGGTCGAACCTTCGCCAGTGATGATGATGGCGCGCACATCGGGCGATGTTTCGGCAACCGAGAGCGCCTCAACGCCGGCAGCGTAAACCTCCGGCGAACCGGCGTTACGGTGCTCAGGGTTGGAAATGGTGAGCACCAAGGTCTGGCCCTGGCTGCTGCTTTTGAGTTCGGCTGGCACGTTCAGGCTTCCTCGTGCTTGAGCGACAGGCCAATCGCGGCCCGCCGCCGCAGCCATGGGCTGGGGCGGTAGCGCGGGTCGCCGTAGACGGTTTGCATGTTGAACAGCACCTCCAGGATGCTGGCCCCGCCCCAGCGGTCTCCCATGGCCAAGGGGCCCAGCGGATAACCCAGGCCCAGCGTGACCGCGGTCTCCAGATCGGCAGGCGTGCAGATGCCCTGCTGGCAGATGTCACTGGCCAGATTGACGATGCTGGCGACTACCCGCTGGGTGACAAAGCCGCCGGAGTCACGGATCACGCTCACCGCCTTGCCATCGCGTGCGAAGAGGGCGTGGGCCGCGTCGCGCATGTCGGCGCGCGTGGCCGGGTTGGTGGCCAGCACGCGCCGCTTGGTGGCGGCGTCTTCCACCAGCAAGTCGATGCCCACGGTGCGCGCCGGATCCAGGCGTTCCACCACGGCCACTGTCGTCACATCAAAGCCCAGAGGCGCCACCAGCGTCAGGGCCTGGGGCGAGGGCGATTGCCC
>JACCDP010173781.1_pt1 | contig 21079 bp, 29 predicted proteins | sample 7445841 | NCBI WGS metagenome assembly JACCDP01 (sample SAMN15323441, study PRJNA562643) | freshwater metagenome | isolation source: river surface water | place: USA:Blue River Watershed | collected 2017-08-17
CTAATGTAAGAATTTGGTTAGCATTGTATATAAATCAAACAGCTAGAAACAATGGAAAACAAGCAATACATACACAAGAAATCACAATGAAGTTGTCAGATATAGATGCACAATTTTCTTATGATTTTAGAGCTTGTTTATATCATACTATCAAAACTCTAGAAGATTGGAATACTGCTACTGACGTTATAGAAAGTGATGGTTCATAACATGGAAGAAAAGAATAAAAAAGAAGAAGAAGTAAAAGCTCAAAATCTCTTGCAACAAATTAATCAAGTTATTTCTGAACTAGAAGATGAAGGTGAAGAAGTCTTAGCTAATACTTTACATCAAGTATTTATCAAAGTTGCTTCTTACACAGAAAATAATGGTGCAAAAGATGGATCTGAATAATCTACAAGCATTAGCTGATCTTGCTGAACAACTTGAAAATCAAGGTTTTATGGTTGAAGCTAACAATGTTCATAATTTGTTTTTAAAACAAGCTGATCAATTTAATGAAAAACACATGGTTGAGTTTCCTATGGATGTGTCAGATGCATTAAATAATTATGACACAAAAAATTATAAACTTGATCCTGAAGGAAATTGGCAAAATTTAGTTTCAATTCCTGAATTTATAAATAATTCTACAGATGAGCTAACACATGCTCCTGCTGCTGTTGATAAAAATCATATAGTTCTTGAAAATCCAGAAAACAAAAAGATTGAAGTGATAAATGTAGTACCTAGAGAACACTGGGACACAATTCACGATCCAAAGCAAGAAGATCAACAAGATGATGAGAAGTTCATAAAAAGAGCTATTGACTAAAAAAGGGGAGTAAAACTCCCCTTTTTTATTTATTCCTGATCAATAGTTCAGTAGCTGGTTTTGCTTCAAATCCATCATCAGTTTTCTTTCTTCTTCCAGCTGTGTAAGTTACTGGAAACTTATTTATTAATAGACCTGTATTGTCATAAAAACCATCTTCAATATCTCTGTTGCACAAGAATACATCAGACTTTTTATTTGATCTTACATAGTCTAATAGTTTATTTTGATGATCATCTGTGAACTCTTGTCCATAAGATGTGAATGATCCTCTGTATGGTGGATCTAAGAAAACAAAGTTATTATCTTTATCTTCAACATAGCTTACACAGTCTTTCCAATCACCTGAAAAGATTTGTGTATTTTGTAATGATTTATTCCACCATTCTACTACTTGCTTATCATATACTTCTGTTTTTTGATTTAGTAGCCCAGAAGGTGTTCCATATCTATCATTTGTGTTTTTATTTACTTGATAGATACCATTAAATCCAGTCTTCATAAGAAAATATAGTACTGCTGCTTCTTTAGTATTATCCCAAAAAACATAATCATATGCATGTTTGTGTCTTAGAGAATAATAGTATTTTTTTCTCTCTGCTTTTGTTAATGGTAAATATTCTTGAGACAATTCATCCAAGATAGAAATAAAATTATCACAATCAGATTTAATTGTTTTGTATATTCTAACGATATCAGAATTTACATCATTGATAATTAATTCTTTAGGAGCATATTTTTCGACAATATGAATATACATTGCTCCACCACCAAAAAATGGTTCACAATATGTATTGACAGTTTTTGGCATGAATGGTTTGTAATGTTTTAACATTTTATTTTTACCACCAGCCCATATAAACAAAGGTTTCATTCTTTATCCTCAACTCATAGTATATCATTCTTGTAGGTGAAAAATATATATCAGTGTAAAATTATATCATATTAGGTTAGATAAGGCAATTTATATGGAAAGATTTAGAAAAGTTGAAGCTAAAAAATCTAAGATGCACCCTGGTGGTTTGAAAGATTGGGTTGAGAATGAAAAATGGGTGGACATTAGAAGAAAGAATAAAAAGGGCAAATTTGAGCCTTGTGGAAGAAATGACACTTCTAAAGGTGAAAAACCTGTTTGTGTTCCAGCTAACAAAGCAAAAAATCTTACTGAAAAACAAATTAAAAATAGAAAGAGACAAAAAGCTAGAAAAGAAAAAGAACCTAATCCTGGCAAAAAACCAAACACAACAAAATATACAGAACAAGCTGGGGGAAAATCAAACGTGTCAAATAACAATAATATAAGATTTATGGGAAGTATGATCCCACTTTCAGATTTACAACCAAAACAACCTAGATTTGTCAAGGTATCAGGAATAGAAGATGAAGGTGGACTTGTTGATCCTGATACTTCTCGTGCTCCTTTTGAAATGCCAAAATCTGATGTTCAAAATGACAGAGAATATCTTCAAAATGAATTGAGACAAATGACTGATAAAGATGGAATATTAGATCACATTATTGAATTATATAATTCATTAGAAAATAATCTTTATGCAGAAGCTGATAAACAAACCCTTAATGCTTTTAAGACATTAGAAATTAACCGTGGAAATGAAAGATGGGATGAGTACTATCACATGATGGTTGAAAGAATGATCAATTCAATGAGTGCTCACATAGAGGAAAATGGAAGTCTTTTCCTCAGATCTGATGGTTCAGTTGATCCAGAATTGGTTAAACAAGCGGAAGAACAAATGTTAATGTTTTTGTTAGATGTTGCTAGTAAAGTAAATATATTTATTGATAACAATTATAGTTTTTACTTGTCAAGCATGTTCTTAAAGACATTGAGTTTATTTGAACAAAATTAATATTTAGAAATATATATTTTTTTATTTCTAATAAGATCCCAAATCAGTCTTACTTTACCCTTAAAAGTAAGACTGATTTCTTTTTCTACTAACTCTTCTGCAACTGACAAAACAATGTCAGTAATATCATCAGTTCCTGGACGATAATCAGAGTTTATTGAATCAATTACAAAGTTTATGTAGTTATTGGCAAACTTATCAGATGCTTCATAAATACCTAAAAAATCCTCATGAGAAAATAGTGATATATTTTCTGTTTCTTGATCATACACCACCCAATGATAAGGATCTACTTCTAGACTTATTTCTGTATTAGGAAGATTGATAAACTCCCCTTCAAAAAAATATCTTGCCAAGACATTATTATTTTGTTTGTCATTAAAAGAGGAGTACAGATAACGATTTTCTAACATCAGAAGTTTTCCATTTTCAAAGCATGAAATCTCATTTTCTTCATGCTTTTAGTTGCAGTGAGATTTATTGCTTGCCTAGAGACATTATACATATTTGCAACTTCATCAAATGTATATCCTTTTATGTAAATCAAGTTAATAATTTCTTTTTCTTTGTCAGTAAGAACAGAATAACAAGATTGTAGTAGGATATTGTTATCGATGTCTGATAAATCTGACATTGGTTCACATAAACTATCAGATGCATTCTCTCTAAGAAAATCACAATCAATTATTTCAGGTTTAGCTTTATCTTTATCTGACATAACACGAACTGGAATTTTAATAATTCCTGTGTCTGCCCTGAAATAATGACTGAGATAAAAGTTTATGTAGTTATGCAAGTGAGTTATAAGCTTTGTGTTTTTGCTTGGATCATAGTTTCTATAAGCTCTTATTGCACTTATTTTAGCTTCCTGCAAGATATCTTCTAAAGGATATTTTTTACCATAAGAAATATATTTTTTGTTTGAAAGTTTGAAAATGAGCTTTTCGTATTTTTTGAGCAACTCTTCTTCTGTCAAAATATCACTTTTGGGTTCTTGCATATGATTTCCATGTTTCCAAATCAAACTCAGCAACGTTTTTGTTGTTTACTCTGCACCAATCTAAAAACATACTTTCCCAATATCTGTAAGTTAATGGAACTACTGGTGTTGATTTTGGTGCTCGATCATCCATATTTTCTTTGATGAACTTTAGTATATGAGTGTCTAAAATGGCAATTTTGTCCTTGTAAAAAGGATCAGAATGTAAAAGAAAAAATCTACTTGTTTTCATTCCAACACCAGGGATTTCTTCTAATATTTGTGGTGTCATTCTGGATAAATTGTATTCTTTAGTAGAGATATGTTTGAAAGCAGAATTGATCTTCTTGTATTGACCTAACTTAGCTTTTTTTATTTCTTCAAATAATATACCATGTTGATCAGCACTTTTTATTAATTGAAAAGGAGAGATATTCTCTGGCATCATCAATCTAACATGAATGCTGATCAAAAACTGGCTTAATTTATCTGCTTGTATATATGCTGTTTTACCAGCTACAACTATACAAAATAGTAAAAACAATTCCTTATCTTTTTCAGATCTATTATAGTCTGTAATATTGTAAGGATCTATTTTATAAGTCGTCGTCTCCGTCATCATCGATTTCATCCTCTTCAAGGATTATATCACCCATTGAGATGAAATCAAATATTGATAAATTTTTGTCCCAAGGAATGATTTCTTTAGTTGCGTTTTTCCATTCCTCGTTATACTTTTCATCACTTTCATCAGATTTGATCAGATCAGCATGTTCGCAAATATCTTTCCAGGACAATTTTTCATTGATGAAATTCAAGAAAGCTTCTTCACTTTGTAGTATTTCATCTTTAGGATCGATCAAATCTTCATCAATACCTTCGATTTGATTTTTGATCGTCATGATATCTAAGAACTTTAAAATCCAACGTGATTTGTCAGAAAATTCTACAATAAGATCTTTGCAAAATACTTTATTTTTATTTACTTGGAACTCATCAAAACTTTCTAACCAATCTCCAAGTAAATCAAAACATTCCAATTCTTCTTCAGATAGTGTTTCAAGATAATTTGTTACTTCAATTTTAGTAACATCAAAAACCATCATATAATCGTCAGAGTTGTACAAAGAGTTATTTTTGTGAATAACTTGTTGCACCATTGAAGAAATTAAGTATTCAGATGCTATATTGAATTTATTTTTGCCAATTTGCACAGAAATATATTCTGGCAAGATATTTTTTTCTTCGTTAGGACTTATCATCTGCTAAAGCTCTTGCCACTCTTTCATAATCAAGCAAGTACATATCATCTTCGAGATCACCTTCATCAGTGACAAACTTAACCTTTCCAACTCTTAAGCCAATATCCTTAAGAAATCTTTGAGGATCTTCACCATTGATTTTTACTACAGGATTGAAATCTACAGCACAATCAGCGAACCATCCAGTCCACATGCTCATGTTCTTTTCACGTAAAAAACCCCATACAGCAAAAAACTCTTCTAATGCTACAGCTTGTGCTTCAGTTAGATTATCAAATTCAACATTAATTTTCATAAGTGTTCTCCTGAATAATTTTATACATCCTCAAACAATCTTCCAGGGTCTCCAAAAGAAATTCTATCTGGAACTTCATAAGATTGTTTTAATTCAAAATCGTCTTCAAAATCTAAATCAAACAACTGCAAATTTATATCTTCGTGTTTGATGGTTCTAGTAAAACGAATACCAACTAATAACGGAATAGAATTTAGTTCTAACTCTGGCATATCGTTCCATAGTTTTTTAGCTACTACATTCCAATATTTATAATCTGAAGAAGCTATGACAATTGGAGAAACTTTCTTGTATGTTTTTCTTCTCTTAGTTTCTGTATTTCTCCAAGACAAATAAACACTTATTCTTTTAGCCCCAATTCTGTGTTTATTTATTCTTTCTAGTCCTTTGTATAGTAATGACTCAAAAACTTCAAAAGCTCCAGCATCATCTCTTTTACTAGGAGGAAGTACATGAGTGTGTCCAAATGATTTAGGGATATCATTATTAGAGACACCATAGTCACATTGTAAACTTCCTCTAAGCATGTGATACCAGCGTTGTCCTACTATACTACCCCAAGCTTTCTTCAGCTTAATCTCATCAAAACTATACAGATCTTCTATAGTTTTGATCCTAGATTTATTCAAACGAGCTTCCATTCTTTCTGCAATTCCCGGAAGATCTGTTAAGTCTAGTTTGGATATTTTAGATTTGACATTGTAATCAATAGCAGTAAAACCATTAGGCTTGTTCATATCAGAAGCTACTTTAGCTAAAAATACATTAGGAGCTACTCCTATTGAACAAGTAATAGTTTCTCCAATGCCATCAATAAAATCTAACTTCAAAAGAGCAGCTATCATTTCACAATCAAAATCATCCTCTTCGTCTATTTCACAAGCCATTTCATCAATAGAAAGAACTTGTACTTTTTTAAAATTAGATGAGAGTATTTCTACAATCTTGTTGTGAACTTCTACATATCTTTTTGGACGAGCTTCACAAACAATAAGACCAGGGATTTTTTCCTTAGCAACACTAACTCGTGTGCCAGTCTTAACCCCTAGTCTTTTAGCTTGATATGATGCAGCAATAGCACAAGTATGATCAGAAACACAAGGAACAACTATAACTGGTTTTTCCCTATATTCTGGATTGTCATGCTGTTCTACTGATGCATAAAAAGAATCAAAATCAACAAATAATCTTCTGTATATTGACACAAAATATTATATCGTTAATCTTTTATTTTGACAAATGTAGCGTGTCCATTTAAGTTGTAGTTATAAATATAATTAAGATCTTCCATCAACTCGTTTGCAAATCTTGTAACACCCTCAAGACCTAAAAATCCATAATCATCAAAAACAATAACTCCACCAACAGACATTTTTGATTTAGCCCATTCAAATACATCTTTACAAGATTGATATGTATCTACATCTACATGGATCAAGCTAATATTTTCATCGATCTTATCAGCTGTTTCATCAGGAAATATTCCCTTGAGCAAATGTGTGTTACTCAAGGTATTCAACCCAGATAAAAGATGTAATACTACTTCAGTCTCAGCGTAATCAAATTCACCACCTGAAAAAGTTGTATCTTTTTCTCCAGATTTAACAACTCCTTCCCATGTATCAGCTAAATAGCATTTTTTATTTTGATCTTTAGCGATTGCACTTAGCAAGGCTCCTGATCCACCATTAGCAACTCCAACTTCTAAAAAACATCCAGGAACTTTCTTACATTGTTTGGCATAAGTATACAAATCAAAAAGTCTGTAAAGATCTAAAAGTGAATAGTCTCTGACAAACATGTAGATAAATCTGAAATATTTATCTGTTACCCACGGAGCATATCTAATAAAAAAACCTTCATTAGCATGAATGATTTGATGAGTAACTTCTGGAGATTGTGCATGATGGTAAAAAAGACCCATTTGTGCATCAATATCTTTGACGAAATCTTTATTGTTTTCTAAATCTAATGGATCTAAAAGTTTTTGGAGAAAATACCATTGCTCGTCTGTCATTTTCAACTCATAAAAGGAACAGCAAGACCTTTTTGAACAAGTTCATCATTTAAAGAAACATAAGTTCCTGTTTCATCTTTATAAAAAACTTCAGCTAAATATCTTCCATATTTTTCTTTAGTATCTTTTTTAGTTACAATGATAACTTCTTTGCCCATGATTTTTTCTTCAACATACACCTTTGAAGTTAATCCAGCCTCCCTAGTTGCTCCCTTGATTTCAGGAGTATTGATTTTTGCCAATCTAAACTCCATTTTCTTGTTGACACTGTTGAAGCCTAAATCAACATCTCCGTAGACAGTATCTCCATCAACAACACGGATTACTGTCATTTTGTAGTGATATAAAAAATCAATCATTTTAGTCCTCTGGATAAACAAATAATACTTCTTTACTATTTGTTTTTTTAGAATTTTTGCGCATTAAATAAAGCTGATATGAAATAGAAGTCAGCACAATTAATATCGTGCTGACTGTTAAAACTTGTCCCTTTGAAAGCTTGATTGCTTCTAGTCTCTTCATCTCCAAATACCTCTCACATAACAAAAATATTATACTTGAAATATTTGGTGTTTCAACTACATCATGCCTTCAGAAACTAAAACTTTTTCACTTTCAACTGGCTTGTCTACAATCAATGTTTCAGTAGTAAGAACAAGTCCTGCGATTGATACTGCATTTTGAATTGCTGATCTTGTTACCTTAGCTGGATCAATAATTCCAGCTTGTATCATGTCAACATATTCTCCAGTTCTTGCATTAAGTCCAAAGTTGCCATCAACCATATTGATAACTGTATTTACAACAACATCTGAACTAATTCCAGCATTGAAAGCAATTTGTCTAATTGGTTCTAAAAGGGATTTTCTTACAATCTCATAACCGATTTTTTCATCATCATCAGTTAAATCATTTAGTGCTTCTAGGCCCTGAGAAATACGCAATAGAGTAGTTCCACCACCAGGAACAATACCTTCTTCAACTGCAGCTCTTGTTGCAGCTAAAGCATCCTCATATCTATACTTCTTTTCAATCAATTCTGCTTCTGTACTAGCACCAACCTTGATGATAGCAACACCACCAGAAAGCTTTGCAATTCTTTCATTTAAGGTACGTGCTTCATAGTCACTTTCTGCTTGTGCTAATGTTGCTTTTAATTGAGCAATACGATCTTCAATGGTGTTGTCATCTCCTTCACCCTCGATGATAGTAGTGCTTTCTTTATTGACACGGATAGATTTAGCACGACCAAGATCAGTAATCTTTGTACTTTGTAATTCTAATCCCATATCTGCTGAGATAACTGTTCCACCTGTAAGAGCAGCAATATCATAAAGATACTCTTTCTTTTGTCCAGCAAATCCAGGAGACTTGACTGCAACCCATGGCATAGCACCTTTATGTACATTGATGACAAGAGTTTGTAAAGCTGAACCTTCAATGTTGTCAGCAATAATTAAGAGTGGCTTTTTACCATTCTCATTAACTTTATTTAAGACAGGAAGCAAATCATTAAAGTCAGAGATACGTCCATCATAAAGAAGAATGTAAGCATCATTATATTTACATTCCATTCTTTCTGGATTATTGATAAAGAATGCAGAAATGTATCCTTTGTCAAATCTCATACCTTCAACTAAAGCAAGTGATGTTTCTCTGCTACGACTTTCTTCAATAGTGATAACACCATCTTTACCAACAGCTTCCATTGCATCTGCTACGATTTGTCCAACTTCTGTTTCGTTTCCAGAGATCGTAGCGATGAAAGTAATCTCTTCTTTATTCTCAACAGGTTTTGCAAATGTAGTAATTAAATCAACAACGTGCTCAACTGCTAAATCCATGCCACGCTTGACATTGATTGGATTTCCTCCAGATGATATGTACTTCAATCCGTAAGTGACAAGTGCATTAGCTAACACTGTAGCAGTAGTAGTTCCGTCACCAGCAACATCATTTGTTTTAGCTGATACTTGTTTACAAAGTTGAGCCCCTAAATCTTCATAAGGACATTCAAGTACGATGTGTTTTGCTACTGTAACTCCATCTTTAGTAACAATGGGACCACTTTGAGATTGTATTACTACATTTCTACCTTTTGGACCAAGAGTACATGCCACAGACATTGCGACTTTATTGACACCACGTTGAAGAGCTTGTCTTGCTTCCGATTCATTTAAGATAAGTTTATGCATTTAAATATTATAAAACCTTTGTTAATATTTCAATCTGAAATTGAATATTTTTTCCAATTTTTGTGCTGATTACGTTCTCCACAAATGACACGCATAATACAATTATAGTTTAAATTATGCAAACGGCAAAAACTAGATAAATTTGTTCCTTGATGTCTTATACCATCTGGATCAACTAAATCAAAACATTTATGTTTTTTAGAAAAATTAAAATCAATATTTTCATCAGGTAAAGTCCATTTTTTATGATGTCTCCTTTTTCCGTTTAATACAGAACTCAAAGCTTTAGGATTTAGATCATGAAGTTTACAGAATTCTGTTACATTTTTGCCTTCATAAATTATACCATCTGGGTTTTTTATGCAGAAATCTATTGATAAAATTTGTTTTAGATTTGTTTTGTGTTGGTCACTCATAGGAACTTTTTTACTATTGAGTGAAATCCTTTTTTTATGTTCTTCAGATAAAGGTTTTCTTTTCTGGCCAGTTAAAATTTCTGATATTTTATTTTTAGTTTCTTCTGTATGAATTGTTTTCAGATTTTGATTTTTTTTAGTTTGAGATATTTTATTTTTAGTTTCCTGACTATGTTTTCTGTTGTGAAAACCTGAAACATTAAGATTTATATTATAAACTTCAAAAGATTTCAATATTTTGTCAAGCCAAAATTGTTCTCTTATGATCAATTTGTCAAATTCCACAAATTCTAAAATATAAAAATCAAAACTTATTTCTTTATGATAATTCCATGATGATTGTAAATGAAGATTTTTATGGGTGTTATTTCTTAAGTTTTTTATATGTTCGTGCCATCTGCGTGAAATGCATTTAGCCGATCCCACATAAATCTTATTAGAAACATTGTTGTGCAAAGCATATATGCCACTGTCTTTTATGTATTTCATAAATATACCTCAAAATTATATAAGGTATATTTATGAAAATACTGTTATGTAACCTTTACTACACAAGTTACAATATTTACTCCGATTTCACACCAAGTGATTCATTATTGAACCAACCATGTTTTTGTAAGCTATGACACAGCTTGATATAATTATAAGCATTTTCTGTTGCAATACGACCCTTTTTGGTAATACGAACAAAAGGGCCAGTCTTGCAAACAAGATTACCTTGCTCTTTAAGTTCAAGTTCAATATCTGAAAGGAGGAATGGTTCGATCATACCGAGGATAGTGCTTTCTTGTTCATTAATCATTGCACCAAGTGATCGACTTCCAATAGGAGCATTCTCACGCAAGAGTGTAACGATGTACTTCCTAGATGCATAATCTAACCCAATAATAGGATCAATTTGGTCAAGCTTAAGCGTTTTATACAGCAATTCAGATGTAAGCATATCTGGGGTAACTTTGCCATATGTCTGTGCTTCTGCTACATCCATAAAACTTCTAAGCAAGTTATAGCATAGACGTGCAGTCTTCCTAGACAAACGTGCAATCCTATTAGCAATGTCATAAGGAATAGTAATTCCATAGACACGTTCACCTGCAGTTTGTACCATGGTAGTTAGTTCATCAAAGTTATATGGAACCAACTGTGCTTTGTATTGGAAACGCGACATCAATGGAGGATTTAGGTCTCCAGAGTGAGTTGTAGCACCAATAAGAGTGAACCTTGGAACACGCACTTGACGCATTTTAGAAAGGTTTTTGTCTTCAAGTGTGCAGACAAAATCTTCCATAACACCATATAGCTGTTCCTGAATTTTAGGTGCAAGAGCATGGATTTCATCAATAAAGATAATGTCATTCTCTTCAATATCTTTCAGGATGTTATAGAAATCAGCCCAGGATTTGATGCGTGTAGCCATGATTTGATGAAAGTTTACTCCCATCTCATTAGCAACCACATTAGCCATAGTGGTCTTACCAGCACCTGAAAAACCAAGGAACAACATGTGCACTACACTGTTGTTTGTTTTACGGAATGCTGTTATCTTCAGCCTCAAGTTCTCTTTAATGTCTTCTTGTCCTACGACTTGTTCAAAAGTACGTGGACGAAAATCATTGATATTGTTTTTCATGTCGTTCGATGTAGCGTTCATTACACTCAACCTTAAGCATTATTTGTCTGTCAAGTAATATACCTGCAGAACTTTTACCTGTCAAATCATATAACAAGAAATACTCTCCTGTACAAAAGTAGCATGGAAAATCTTCTTGTTTTTATATGTCAAAGCCAAAATGAAGCAGAACAAATTGCTGTCATATCTAGCAACGTGAATGCTCATAGGTATTTTATCATTGTTGGCTTTGAAATCAATAAACAGAGCAATTTTTTTCTAGAAACTGACTCATTTTTATTGCTTGAAAAAATAGATTTAAATAATAAAGAACAAATAGCTCGTTTGTCCCTACTCTATTCTATGGCAAATTATGAAAATATTTTGATTTATTTAAATAGTAAGATGTTTGTTGAAAACGAAGCAAATCAAATATTTTTGAAATTAAAAAATACATATGACTTTGCATTATTGTTATCAAGATCTTCTTATGCATTAAATGGATATCAACATGAAGAAGATACAGTCTCAACTCTTGATTATGGAATGATCATGCAAAAAGCTATGAATGAAGAAAAGCTTACATTTGAGGAGTTCAAGATTGCATTACAAGAGTTACTTCCTCCTGTTACCTTAAATCTTTCAGAAAGAAGCACTATGTTTCTGACAAAAGAATTAAAAGAAATTATATTATTACATAACAGAGAATACAGAAGTGAAGTTCTAGATGTTTTGTTAGATGAAACTGCTATGGATAAATGTCTTTTGTTTTCCACAAATGATTTCAATAAAGAAAAATACACTACGAAAATCATTTGTGGAGATGAAATCGTAGTGTATTTTTATTTCTAGTTACTCAGGTTCAGCACTACCTTCAAAAACTATTCCTTTAGTAATAGGATATTTTTGATACCATAGTTCTAGTGCATGATGACAGTGTTCAGCATATTTATAATGAGCACCAACACCAGTGCGTAATTCCATTTCATATAGGAACTTATCAGCAGTAGTAGTATGTTCAAATAAATATTGATGGCCTAAGTTTGTAAAGTAAACATAATCAGGAGTTGACCTCATTATATTTTGTGCTTCCCAGGTTGTATCTCCGAAAACTTTTTCTTGTCTTTCAATTCTCTCACAAACTGGAGAAACAATATTTGGTAGTTCATCAGAAGCTCCATAAAATCCCTTAGGAATGAATGGACAATATTTATTCCCAGTACGATGTCTGTTCAAATCTCTAATTTCACCAAAGCTCATGTCACTCCATGAAATCTTTACTGGAATTCTTGAAAGATTGCTTGAAAATGGAGAATAACGATTAGTTCTAAAATCTAAATCATTTTTAGCAACTGTCATTGGAGGAGTGTATAGATTTGTTCCATGAAACAAATCATAATCAGAACACCAAAGCTCAAATTCTCTTTTGTAATATGATTTGATTGCTTCTGTAGACTTGCAATGTCTTACAAGTCTAGGAGCACCAATCTTTAGTTTTTCTTCAATTTCTTTACCAATAAGATTTAATTCTTTTAGATCATGTGATTGAAGATGCGCAGAGAGATTTGCCCAAGCTCTTGCAGATTGAATCATCATTACACCAGTAAGCGTAGATACTGGTAAATAGACCCTAGCACGATCAAAAGCAAAGTTACGCATCATTCTTGCAACTTGCTTTTTATCTTTTTCAGATTGAGATTGTAACAAGCTGGATGGGATCTTTGTGAGTTCAGGATACATCTCACCAATCTTTGTCCAATCTTCTAAAGCTTGCTCATAGTAATTAAATGATCTTGCAATGTGAAGGTCGTATTTAATTTCATATTCATCATAGATACCAAGATCATCAGTACTAGCAACATTAGTGCTATCCATCTTTATGTATCTAGTAGAGCACTCTTGACCACCAGCTGTAGGAGATAAGGTCCACAGAAAGTATGCAGCATAAAGAGTGATATCATCAATGAATAATGCAATAGGGGCCATGTCAGCAATAGATGCATGTCCATAGTCCACCATCCTAAAAATACCATCTACTGATTTATCTGTATTTGAAAAATCAATCTTGGAGACAATAGCATCAAGTCCTTCGTTATTACGAGAATAACGAGCACCTGTAGCAGCTAAGAGTTCAGGAGTAAGAGCATAACAGCCTTCATTATCAGCTGTAGTTGTTGGAGCAATGGATACATATTGAATATTCATAATAGGAAAAAATGAGAAGCAGAGCGCCCTTCCCTTATATAATAGACGGTACTTCTCATCAAATCTATTTTACACTAGAAGGATTACTTTATGCAATCAAGAAGGATAAAAATTTGTGCATTGAGAAAAATAATCATTAAGAAGTCTGTCATATGGAGCATCATTTATGAGTGTCATCAATGGTTTATATAATCAAATATTAAAGTCATCAATTGGATTTACCGTTTCAGGTACAGCTGTATATGCAACCTTGCCATGGTATCCTCAATCAACAATAGATGAGTTAAAAATTACTAATATTTCAGGCACAGCTTTTACGGTAAGTGCTATAAGTATTATAGACATGGGTGCACATTACAGAAATAGCACAACTGATGGTAAGGCTCATTTAATTTACAGAGATGGTACAGATGTAAATGCTACTGCAGCTGAATCATATTTTGCAAGATGGGGATTTACTCCAGCTATCTATCACGAAAATCTTTACAATAGACCATATTTGAATATTGCGTTCTCTTTCACTGAAGCAAAATCTAATATGAATATGAGAATTATTGCTACTGGCAAAAAAGCTTTACCATTGCAATACCCTAGAGGTGATAGCCAAGGTATAGAAGTTTTAAAAGATTATCGTGTTTTAGTTGGCAAAGGTCAATCAGGCACAGGTGGTACTGGTGGAACTATCTTTGATGTAACTGGTATAGCAAAAGGTAGCGGAGGAGAAAATGCATCAAACTTTAATTTCTCTGCAACTAATGATTATATCTATGTTGGATCAAGCAAAAAAGTTGACCATTGGGATTTCCAAGTTGGAACAGCTACAACAGGTGGTACTAACTTAATAGGTGAACTTTGGAACGGTAGTGCATGGAGTGCATTTACAGTTATTGATGACACATCCACTGGTAATAATGACACATTGAAATTCTCAGGTATTGTTGAAGGTCTTGGAATTGGAACTTCTACATGGTCTCCTGTAAAGTTTGATTATTCCTTAAATACTTTATTACCAAATGATCCATTAACAGTTCAACAAAATAGAATTATTGCTGGTGGATATCCTATTGTTGTACTGCCAGCAAACCCAGATAGATATTGGGTAAGGTTCCGTGTTCAAACTGTAAATACACCAATCACATTTACAAAGATACTTCCAGTATCAGAAACATACGAAACATACTAAAACTAAAAATCCCCTCGAAAGAGGGGATTTTTTTATGACACTTTTTCAACTTGTCCAAATTCTATTTCTATTGGAGTATCTCTTCCAAATAATGGAATGAGCACTTTGAGCATTTCTTTATCTTCATCGATAAAGTCTACTTTTCCAGTATATTCAGAAAATGGGCCAGCTATAATTCTTACAATCATGTCTTTGCAGAATTTGTTCTTAGGCTTAAAGCCCTTATTTGGATCTAATGCTTCAAGGATATTATCAATCTCACTATCTTTCATTGCCACAGGTTTATTAGCACCTGAAGAAACAAAATTAGTTACTCCCGGAACTCTCTTGATAAAAGTAAATGTTTCATCATCAAGTTCCATTTTGATTAAGACATATCCAGGAAATACCTTTACTTTCTTTTCGATTTTCTTTCCCTGAATACGTTTTGTCTCAGTGTCAACAGGAATGATCACATCAAGAATTCTATTTTTCATTCCTCGTTCTTCACGAGTTTTGTCAATAAAAGTCTTGACACGCTGTTCTGCTTGAGACAATACGTGAACAGCATACCAACTTGCTCTAGCCATTCTTTGTTGCTCTCTTGCGGGTCTTCTTGACCTTGATATCGTTATCTACCCATGCCCAACATTGAACATAAGCACCATTTTTGTCAGATGAAACAATAGCATCATCATCAACAACAATTTCTTCATTCTTAACTAAATCAGAACTCAAATTTTGGAACTTAGTCATAACCTTTTCAAGATAGACTTTATTATCTTTATTTGCTACCTTCTGAGTGTAATCAAGTTTCAGGATCATTTCTTTTGCACGAATAGATTTAGTTTGCTTATAATCATTCTTCAGCATTTTAAGCTCATCTTCAGTGAGCATTACATAAAAACTCTTCATTATTTTATCCTTGACCATTTGAATGCATGTAAATCATTCAAACCTACACCCTCATAATACACTGCTTTCTTTCTTCGCTCACAAATTTTCCACAAAATTTTTCCATTTTTTTCAAGAAATTTTAATTCAGTGTCTTTTAAGATAAGCATTTGGTCTAAGGTGGGACGAATACATGTTTCAATTAAAATAGCTTTGTTTTTTGCTATACTTAATTTCAATATTCCAGAAAAGTACATGATATCTAAACTTGGATTATTTGAATATGATAAGTTTGCAAGTTCTTTTGTAACTCTTCTTGCTGATTTATCAAAGTCATCTATTTGATTTGATATCTTTCCATTCCTATACATCCAAAAAGAAAAAACTTCATGAGAACAATCATCTGCTGACATTACATCAATATAATCATCAGGAGAAATGACTTCAAAGTTTTCATCAATAACATTTTGATTTTTAAATACAGATTGTCTTGGAAAATCATTCAAATGCCCAAAAGCATATTCCATCTTTCTATTTAATAAATCACACAAATCATAATTCATATTAACGTTATACTAAAAAATTAACACAGGAAAAGTTATTTTTTAAATATAAAAGTAAATTGGTTGACTGCTACAGAAGGGGGAGCTGTATTATGTTAATCAGCTATATTGCAATGTTTTTTTCTTTAACTGGGATCATTCTTAATATTAGAAAAAATATTTTATGCTGGTTTTGTTTTATGATCTCAGATAGCTTGTGGTTCACTTATTCAATCTTAACAGGACAATGGGCTATAACTTTTACTCACACAGTTTTTGTAATTACTAATTTTGTTGGATTTTACAGTTGGAGTAAAGCTAAACATGGGAAGGATGTAAATAAAAATCAGTAGAATAAGTTAGTAAATATCAATAAATGATAAGGATTTTATAATGTCAAGGTTACAGAAATTAGCTCAAATAAATAAATTGGCAAACGAATGTCTTAAGGATGGAGACTTTGTTCTTGCATCTAGATTTCATAATGAATTTATGAAGATTGCTCAAACTCCACAAGTTCCTCAAGATCAAGTTCCAGGTGGTGATGCTGGGAGAATTCTAAGAAGTAGAGTAGCAAAAGGCATGGGATTAGATGCTGGAGTTTCTGATGCTGATTTGTTCTCAAATGTTATTAGAATTTGTGACTATATTAGACCGGAAAGACTTAGAGATCCATCACAACCAGCTTCTCCAAATAATGTTATGCTAAGAAGTATGGGTGGAGCAACAGCAGAAAATTCATATGCTGATGAATATTGGCAAAGATGTACAGATAGTTTCAGTATGGTAAATTCTGAAACAATGATGGCTAATTTTAAAAATAAATGCGATTTCATTAGAAAAGCTGCAAGATCAGGAAATATAAATGCAGTCCTTTCGCAATTTGCAAGTGCATAATAAAAAATAAAATAGAAAATCCCCGAAAGGGGATTTTTTTATTTAACTAGGAATATTTTTCTTCAGATTTGGTATAATATTTATTGAGTGCAATTCACTCAGGTGATCTTTTAGACACCTATTATCAAGCGTACCTTATGGGCGCAAATGGAGAAAAATATGGCTAGCATTGATGATGTGTTAAATCTACCTCAGCGTAGAATTTTAATGCCCACACGTAATTTGATCATGGATCAACATGAACAAATTATCAATAAGTTTTTTGACGATTTTTTAGGTAATCGTAAAAACTTTATTCATTCCAACACTACTTATCCAAAAATGGATATCTTTGAAGACGATTTCTATTTCTGCTTAGATTTTGCTGTCCCAGGTGTTGAAGAAAAAGATCTTGATATTGAAGTCGTCAAGGAAACAAAACTTCTTACAATTACCGGAAGTTCAAGAATTTCAAGAGAGAAAAGTCATTTCTATCATCTCAAAGAATTAAAACAATCTGCTTTTACTAGAACAATTCAATTGCCAGATAATCTTGAACTTGAACCTGAAGTTTGTCATTTAGAAAATGGCATTCTCAAGTTAGCTTTCAAAAAGATTATTATTAAAGAAGAAGAACCAAAAGAAACAATCAAAAAGATTTCAATCAAGAAATCTTAAGGAAAAGGGGAGACAAGTTCTCCCCTTTTTTATTTGTTGCGTTATAATATCTCTATGGATAAATTATTTTGGCCTTTGATGGAAAATGCTATTACATTTACAGATAAATTAAAAATGGCATCTTTCTGCTTAACATCTGATAAATTTACTAATGGACCAAAAGTAAGAGAATTTGAAGAAGCTTGGTCTAAATGGGTGGGAAGCAAATATTCTCTTTATGTATCTTCAGGAAGCACTGCAAACTTTTTACTCATTGCAGCATTGAAAGAATTTGCTGGATTAAAAAATAATGACAAAGTACTTGTTCCAGCATGTACTTGGATGACAAGTGTTGCTCCAATTATTCAAAATGGTTTACAACCTATTTTTATTGATGTTTCATTAGAAGATTACTGTATTGATCTAGATGATCTTTCCACTATTCAATATCTTCATCCAGATATTAAACTAATCTTCACCACTCATCTTCTTGGTTTTCATTCTAATGTTGAAAAGCTACAAGAAGCTTTTCCTGATGCAGTTGTAATGGAAGATTGTTGCGAAGCTCATGGTGTCAAGGATCAGTACGGAAAAAGAGCTGGAAATGACAGTTTAGGAGCTACATTTAGTTTCTATTATGGACATCATATTACTACTATTGAAGGTGGTTTTATCAGCACAAATAATCATGATCTCTACACTTTGATGAGAATGAAAAGATCTCATGGATTAGCAAGAGAAGCTGGTAATGAAAGTTTTGAAATATTCAAGCAATTATATCCTGATATTGTCCCTTCATTTTTGTTTGTGACTGATGGATATAACTTTAGAAACAATGAGATTGGAGCTGTTCTTGGTCTTGAACAAATCAAGAGACTAGATAAGAACATCGCTATCAGAAATAATAATTATTCTGAATATTATTCTATGATCAGCAAACGACCTGATTTGTTTCATATCCCTAGTTGCAAGTTAGATCAAATGAGTTCTTTTGCACTACCTTTTGTTTGTAAATCAAAAGATATTTATAATATTTTGATCCAAAAGTTTAAGGAACATAATATAGAATATCGTCCTCTTGTTGCTGGAAATCTACTCAAACAACCATTCTTGAATGCATACAAATTCAGATATCATAAAAGAGTTTACAATGCTGATATTATCCACGATTTAGGATTGTATGTTGGTAATAGTCATTCAGTAAATAAAAAACATTTATCTGTATTGAAACAAATTATTGAGAGTTTGCCAAATGCTGAAAATTAGTCTTGACGAAGCTTATGTTTTTGATATGCTGTCAGTTTTTGATGTTAAAATAAAAAATCTCACTGGTGAAAAACTATTGAAGACCATAGAAAAAATGTCTGATATGGCTGAAGAAGTGATAGAGCAAATTGGTGTTGATAAATATAATGAGATAACATTATCTACAGAATACAAAGACATGATAGATGCTAATCAAAGAGTATTTGACTTAATTGACGAAAGCAAAAATGACACTGGATTAGCTAAAATTACTGATGATGCAAACTACCAAAGACATGTAGTAAAAATGGCATTGCAAAATAAATTTTTTAATTCTGAACTTACTGAAGTGAAAAATAGAGAATGAAGCCAGTAAATATTTTAATGGGACCTAAACTTGGTGATTTGATGCATTCTCTTACTGTCCCAGCTTTTTACTGGAGAATGCTAGGAATAAAAACTAACTTTTACCTATGTGAAAGATATGATACTTTTTCAACTTCATTGGAAAGAACTTATGAAGAATTAAAACCAATCCTAGAAGCTCAAGATTATATTAATAGTTTTGAAATATACGATCCAAAAAAACATACAATAAATCATGATCTAAATCAGTTTAGATTTAATGGATTATTATATAGTAGATCTTTCTGGGCAGTTTTTCTTCATACAGCATTCCCAAATGGACCACTAATTCCTAAAAACTTTGTAGCACTAAAAATGCCTGTAGACGATACTTATAAAGATTGTCTATTGATACATCGCAAAGATGGTAGATTTGAATGGGATGATGAGATTGAAAGAAATTACAGAACAGTAATGGATCAGTTCGATAAAAAAGTATTTATCGATTTTGAAGAACATCATTATGAAAAATTCAAATTTAAAGATGAATGTGAGTTGCTTGTAGTTCCTGAGCTAGATAAATTTATGCAATACATTAATGGATGTAAAACATTTCTTACTAATGCTACAGGTACTCTTTGTATGGCAACTTCTTTAAATTCACCTAGAATTGGAGAAGTGGGAAAGTTTATCACTCCTCACTATGCTTTAGATCATTTATTCTTTGATAATGCAGAGTTTTTTGATCACAGTGGAGTTTTAACTCCTGAACCAAAATATCTCAAACATAAGTAATTTTCTGTTCCATAACATAGTTTCATGTGGTAGTATTTGTACGGAGGAAACAAAATGATTATCCCAACAGTGCTTGAAAAATCAGCTACTGGAGAACGTGCTTACGATCTTTACTCACGTCTGCTCAAAGATCGTATTATTTTTCTTGGTGAAGATGTAAATGAACACTCTATGAACCTTTGTATTATGCAAATGTTGTTCCTAGATCGAGAAGATTCACATGCTCCTATTGAACTTTATATCAATAGTCCAGGAGGGAGTGTTGTTGATGGTCTTGCATTATATGATGTAATGCACACTATTTCTGCACCTGTTAATACAACTTGTGTAGGAACAGCAGCAAGTATGGGAGCTGTTCTTCTTACTGGAGGAACAGGAACTCGTTCAGCACTTCCTCATTCCAGAATTATGATTCATCAAGTCTCATCTGGATATCGTGGTACTGCTGCTGATATCAATATTCAAGTTAAAGAAACTAACAAGCTTTACGAACAACTGCTTGAAATTCTTGCACAAAAATCTGGTCAAACAGTAAAGAAATTACGAAATGATTGTGATCGTGATTACTACATGAGTGCAGAAGAAGCAAAAGCATATGGACTTATTGATGCTGTGATTGAAAGCAAAAAGACCAAATAAAAAAAGGGGAGAAAAATCTCCCCTTTTTTTATCTTCTATAATCCATGTCTTCAGATCGAAGATCTCTAGCTTCATCGTAAGCCATAGCGCCAGTATCAGGTGAAAAAGGTTTTGGTTTTGTTCTATCTACAACATTGAATAAAATATCGTATTTTCTTCCTAGTTCATCTGCCCATTCTTGTGCATATACAATAGCGTCCATTTTACTCTCAAAACGAGATTTGAATCCTCCGGCTGATTCTCTTCCACTTTTTTCACCAA